>Ga0326728_10001359_pt1 | contig 87081 bp, 81 predicted proteins | sample MB3enrmetagenome_FD_207602 | JGI IMG/M metagenome (GOLD analysis project Ga0326728, IMG submission 207602) | Lab enriched peat soil microbial communities from McLean, Ithaca, NY, United States - MB31MN | ecosystem: Environmental > Terrestrial > Soil > Wetlands > Peat | place: USA: New York...
GGCGAGTTTCAAGCAGAGAACCTTGGGCGTCAACCCTTCCGAGCATGTACCAAGTAGATCCGCCCGCCCAACCCAAGTGGTGGATCCCCTCCACCACCGCGGCCGACTTTATGCCGGCTCACCTAGGGCCACCTCGGCGCCGGGGCCTGCCTCGGCGATCGCCATCGACATCTGCACCGGGTCGTTGGCCATCTTGGTCACGCCCAGCACCTCGCCGGCGTCGTTGATCCTGGCGATCACCGACCGCCGACGGTGCAGGTCGATGCCGAAATACTGTTATTCTTGGAGTCACCGTCACACTACGCCTTCCGTTACTGGGGCCTGGTCGAAGAGGCCGCTGTCTGGCAGATTTGCCTTGACCCGCAAGCCTTTTCGGCGTTCTGTGCGGACATGGGCGGCTTCGGCCAGGGCGGCCTTTACGCCAGTCGTGGCGAGGGCGGCGACAAAGGCGGCGGCAACGGCCTGGTCTATTTGCACGCCGCCCACCGACAAGCAATAAACACCACGGCCGTTAGCCAAGGTGCGGTTGGCGCAGTGGTAGCCGGGCGTCGAGTTGGCACCCTGGTAGTGCACGGCCAGGTGCCGCCCGCAGCGCCCGCAGGGCGAGGCCATCGCGCACCGTGTCTTTGCCGCCGTTGGCAGAGGCGATAGCCAGTGGTGCCCCTGCATAAGCGGCGGCGTCGGGCAGGTGCAACCAGTCGAACACCGTCGTCTGGTCCCCCCTTTGCCGTAGAGGCTAAGGACGATCGCCCCCGGGGCCCCTTTGGGAGGCGGTGAGTAGGCATAGCCGACTTCTGCTTTCATGTAACGGCTCTCAAAGGACCCCGTTACCAGCGGTGCCCCGACGCGGGCAACGAGAGGTCGGGGCCAGGGTGGAGCCCGAGGTCTCCTCGAGCTTGTAGCGCAAGCCCGCGTCTTCGTAGAGCACGCCAGCAACGCCGAACCCGGCCGCAACAGCGCCAACAGCCATGAGCGGGAGCAGCGAACGCCTGCCCAACGGCGCTGGGCCCCCACGGGCTGCCGGGTGCCGATCGGGGCTCAAGCTCATGATGTGGTAACGCTGGGCGATGGCGCCGGAGTTCGAATCGAGGCGAGCGCTCAGCCTTCAACTGTGCCGGTTCGCCGGGCTCAGGGGGCAAGGCCAGGTTCAGCAAGGGTGGGCTCTCGTGGGACCTGCCTCGGCCCGCACGGCACCAGAGCTCCTGTGCTATGGCCCCGTGGATCTGGACGCGTGTTCTGGCGTCGAGGTAGGCGGCCCGTCAAGCTGCTCGTCGGCGCCAGTCCCGTCTCAATCTGGCCGGATTGCCCTTGAAAAACGGGGGTTCCGTGGCGGCGCATAACGGCAGGTCTGACGCGCGTCCTCCATATGGCGTGAGCCGAGCACGCGAACCTGTCCGGTCTGTGACCCTCATCCGGCGGATTGGATCTGGGGATGAGCGTCGCCCACCGAAAGCTCCAACCCGGGGTCGCCGTCCGAGTCTTCGCGCCGTCACTGTCGATGGCGACCATCTGCACGAACGGGGTCAGCCGGCGGCTCGAAGTCCTCGGTCTCGGGCGGTGTCATGGGTCACGCGACAAGAGCCCTCGTTGCCGTCAGCTCAACATCGGCGCGGTGATTGTCGCCGAGTGGATCCATTTCGCCCCTACGGCAGGGTTCCCCTCCGACGCCGCCCACAGGCCTCCGTGGACGTCGCGGGCGACACCCCAGGCAGCGATGCGTTCCGGAGGCAGGTCGAGCCGCTCCGCGAGCCGGCGAATGCGTTCGGCCACCACGCTCGCCGCGTCAGGCAGTCGGAAGGGCCAGTCCAGCTGGGCAACCAGCGACCACGGGTCGTAGGCCGGGTCGCCGACCATGGGCTTTGGGTCGATGGCGAGGTACGGAGCGCGCCTGGCGGCGAGCAGGTTGCCCGGGTTGAAGTCACCGTGCACCACGACCCGCCGGTCCGAAGAGCGGGGGAGCCCGCGGAGCAGCTCGATGCCCAGGGAGAGGATGCCGGGGTCGGTCCCGAGCGCACATAGCGCAGCGCGGTACCTCGCGGCCCGGCGTTCCGCGCTATCTGCCCACTCTCCGCAGACCTCCGCCATCGAGCCGAAGCGGGGACCGTCGCCCGGCGGGTCTCCTTTGCTCCATAGGGCATTTAGCACGTCGGCACCGATCGCCAACCCGCGCTCGTTAGGCAGGCCGGCGTCACGCAGTGGCGTGCCGGGCTCGCAGCGCTCCAGCAGCATCGTCCAGGCGTCGCTGTCTTCGGCGAGGAGACGGACAGTGCCGCCGCCATCCCACCAACGCAAAGCTGCGGCCTCGGTCGCTGCTTCGGCGTGCGGCCAGCTGACTTTGAGAACGGCCTGACCGACGGCGCAGCGTACCGGTGCCACCCAGCCACATACGCCCCCTTCGTAAGGCGGCCCGGCGATCTCGATGTCCCAGCCGCGGCACGCCTCCTCGATGAGGCTGGGCAGCCGGTCGAGCCAGGCCAGGCCATCGACAGACGTCTCCCGTGCCCTCCGAAGGTACTCATGGACGACGACCGGCCTGCTCACGAGCCCAGGCTAGGAGATTGTCGTGCAGGTCTGAACGACAGCCCCCGCGAGGCCGGGGCACGGGATCATGACCGGCATGCTTGAGCCGCTCGACGGCCGGCGAGCAAGCCGTGGCTCACCGGCGCGGGCAGTGTTAGGCCCGGTCCAGGGGTGCACAGGCTGCACAGACGAAGGTGGCAGCGGAGATGTGTGAGCTCACCGACGATGGGCGCGGGCCGGGTACTGGCATGTGCAGGCTGCTCCGATCAGACTGGCCGTATGCGTGAGGTCTATTGGCTCATCGGACTTGAGCGGGGTCAGCACTTCCGTAGGGTCACCCATGCGCGGACAAAGGTGCTCCAGGCTTGACGTGTGAGCCAACAATCAAGAAGCACCTTCGTCCTTAGCGACCCTAGTGAGATCCTCGCTGCCTTCGTCGGCCTGAAAGACGTCCGCGTCGTTCCGTACGGCCGCAGCGGCCCAGAGGTCTGCCTCATGGTCGAGCTGGTTGCCGGCGACGTGCGCTGCCCTGCGTGCGGGTGCCGTGCGCAGGTGAAAGAGCGGCCAGTCGTCAAGTATGTCGACCTGCCGGTCTACGGGGTCGAGATGTCCCTTGCCTGGAAGAAGCACCGCATGCGCTGCCCGGGCTCCGGCTGTTCGAACCAGAGCTGGGTGCTCCAGGACCACCGCATCGCCGCCAAGGGGTGCCTGCTCACCACCCGAGCAGCCAAATGGGCGACCAAGCAGGTGGGCACCGGGCGGACCGTGGCCGAGGTCGCGGGCGAGCTCGGCTGCGACTGGCACACCGTGAACGACGCCGTCACGACATACGGCAAGGCGCTGCTCGAGGCCGACCGCAAGCGCCTGGTCAAGACCAGTGCCATCGGCCTCGACGAGGCCTCGTTCGTAAAAGCCGGCTCGCGTGCCTACCGCGACTACGCCACGACCGTCGCTGATGTGGAGAACCACCAGTTGATCGACATCTTGCCGGGCCGGGGCTTCGTCGAGGTGGCGGCGTGGCTGGACGACCAGCCGCAGGACTGGAAGGCGAGGGCCCGTTTCGGCGCCCTGGACATGTCGGCCAGCTACGCGGCGGTGTACACCGTGGTCCTGCCCAAGGCCACCCAGGTTGTCGACCCTTTCCATGCCGTCAGGGCTGCCAACCAGTGCCTCGACGCGGTGCGCAGGCGCGTGCAGTCGGAACAGACCGGGCATAGGGGCCGCAGGGACGACCCGCTCTACAGGGCAAGGCGCGTGCTGCTCATGGGCGAGGACAAACTGGGCGCCGATGCCGCAGGGCGCCTGGCCTCCCTGCTCGAGTTGGGCGACCCCGGCGCCGAGGTGGCCGTCGCTTACCGCATCAAGGAGCGGCTCCGCGACTTCTACCGGGCCGAGGGGCACGGCCCCGCGCGCGAGATGCTCGAAGAGCTAAAGAGCCACTGCTTGAGGCCGTCCATGCCCCCTGAGGTGCAGAAGCTCGGCAGGACCATACAGCGCTGGTTCGACAAGATCTGCAACTACCACCTGGCGAAGCTGACCAATGGCCCCACCGAGGCGCTCAACAACCTCATAAAGCGCATCAAGCGGATCGGCTTCGGGTTCCGCAACTTCGACAACTACCGCATCCGGGCCTTGCTCTATGCAAGCAAGCCCAACTGGCGGGTCCTCGGCTCGATCGTCGTGCGATGAGCTACTGCACCCCGCTCAGATCCGAAGAGCCTGACTACCTCAGAGCGCCCCTGACCTGGTGTTTTCTGGAGCGGACGACGGGATTCGAACCCGCGACCCCAACCTTGGCAAGGTTGTGCTCTACCAACTGAGCCACGTCCGCGTTGCCCAGAGAGTTTAGCGTCTCGGCGACATGCGTGCCCGCCATCGAGTCGACTCACCTGAAACCTCCGCCCGGCCCCCCAACGTTGCCTCAAGTGAGAACCTCCGCTTCGGAGCGGTGATCAATTGGGTTGCGCTGTCGGTTAGGCCTGACGCATGGAGCTTTCGATGGGCCAACGCCAAGCCGTGACGAAGAAGTTGGCTACGACCTACCGGCGTGGGTCAAGAGCGGACACGTCCAGGACCCTGGACGAGCTGGTGGGCCCCACCGGTTGCCACCGCGACTATGCCCGGGCAGCGCTGCGGGAGGCCCGCAAGAGAGGAGGTGGACCGCTCAACAAGGCCTGAGCACCCCTACGGGGTGGGGCGGTTTACTTGGCCACCAGTGGGGCGTTTAACTTGGCCATTGACAGCCTGGTGCCGCTATGGCGACTTGGTGCTGCCCGACGCCCACGCGGCCCTGTTGGTGGGGATGAGCGCGGCCAGCATCGACGGCCACCTGGCGCCCGAGCGGGCGAAGCTGGGCTGGACATCACGGAGCCTGTCGCTCCCAGATGAGCGAGACCATGGCCGGCGTACGGCCCCGGGGACCTCTACTGCAAGATCGTGCCACTCACCGAACAGCCCGAGAACATGGCGTTGGCAAAGGCACCGGCCCCCGTCAAACCGAAGGTCAACAAGGCCTTCAACCCCAGTCTCAAGCCGGAGGTTTTGCCTGAGGCAATGAGCCGACCTTCCCGGAGGATTTGACGTGAGACAACAGGGCCACAGGTGCCCGCGTCGCGTTGGCCAACGGCGGTCGCGTCTTGCCAACCAAAGGTCTTAGCCTGTCGTCGCTCCAGGCTCGCCAAGGCGTCTCAGCAGCACACTGGCTTGGGGCCCGGCCGCAGGGAAGCGCCCGCCACGCGCCCTCTCCTACGGCAGACGCAAAGCGCACTGCGGGCTTCGCCACAGGGGCCCCGCACCGGCCGGTTGTGCCCGACGTCTCCAGATGTGATTCGCTCAAGGGCGCATTCGGAGGGCCCGTGCACATATCCGGCCGCTTTGGTGACCGATGCGGCGTCGGCGAAAACGCGTTTGGAGGTTTCAGGCACGCGGCACAGACAAACGGCTCAGGCACGCGGCACCAGCACGCGGTACCAGCTGGTGTAGGTGGGCAGGTCGCCAGCCCATCTCCAACTAGGGGTGAACGACGACTTCCAGGCATTCGAAAGGTTCACCTACGACTCCAGGCTGGAGTACCTGCGCCACCAGGGGGGCACCCTTGGGGCATGGGACAGAACCGAGGCCGGTGCTGCGGACCACCACGGCAACCACCCTCACGGCGGCCGCTGCTGTGCCGCACCCGACGGGTGTGGCCGAGTACATGGGGGCGGCATTGGTACCCCCATCCCGCGCCAGGCAATGGCCCCTCAACGCCCGGGCTGCGGCAACCTCAGACCGCGACGCCCGGGCTGGCGGCCGGGTCGCTTGGTAGACCGCAGCGGCGACTATGAGGACAGCAACGAGCAGCGGCACGATGCGGTAGGGAGAGCGCATCGGAGGCCGGCGGGACATGGCATCGCCCGGGACGTACCGAAGGAGCCCCGGTCTTCCCGGAGCCATGGAGCCGCTTGTGCCAACGCCCGCATCCCCGGCGACTACTCCCCGCTCAGCACCCGTCGCAAACGGTTCAGCCGTCCCGGCAGCGCCGGCACTCCCCCACGCCGGCGGCAAGGGCGGCGCGTCGGAACCCGGCGACCACACCACCCAGCGCCTCATCCCATCGTTGAACCACAACGTGCGCCCCGACACCGAACGCCGCCAGCGGACGCCCCGGTGAACGGCCTCCTCGGTGACCGGGCCGCCCCTATCCGCTGGGCTCACCGAAAATCACCGCTGCTCACTTGAGCAGCCTCGACAGGCGCCGGTCAGCCAGGACCTTCCCGCCCGTCTGGCATTGCGGGCAGTACTGGAAGCTCCGGTTGGCAAGCCAAACCTCCCTCACGGTTGTGCCGCATTCAGGGCACGCCAGCCCGGCCCGGCCGTGAACCGCCATCCCAGCTCGCTTGGCGTCCTTCAGCTCCTTCGCCGCCTGGCCCAGGCTCCGCTCGACGGCATCGCGCAGCACGCCGGTCAGGGCCGAGTACAGACGCTCGACCTCGGGCGAGGTCAACTTGGCGGCGGCCTTGAAAGGAGAGAGTTTCGCCACCCACAGGATCTCGTCCGAATAGGCATTGCCCACGCCGGCCAGTACGGCCTGGTCGGCGAGCACGCTCTTCAGCTGCCCTGGCGCCCCGGCTAGCACCGAAGCGAACCTGGTCTGGTCAAACCCGGGGCCCAATGGGTCAGGCCCGAGCCGGGCCACCCCCTCGACGGCCGCTGGGTCAGCTACCAGCCACAGGGCCAACCTCTTCTCCGTTCCCTGCTCGGTCAGATCGAAGCCTGCTCCGCTCGATAGCCCGACCCGCAGTGCCAGCGGCCCCCTGCCCGGCCGGGCACGCCCAGCCGGCACCGGGTCCCTCCAGTGCAACCAGCCGGCCCGGGCCAGATGGGAAACCAGCCACAAGCCCCCAACGTCGATACAGAGGTACTTGCCCCGTCGAGATGCCCCTTCCACCGTCCGGCCGATGAGGGCGTCCAGGGGCGGGGCGTAGGTCTTCAGTGCGGAAAGCGAACCAAGCTCGGCCCGCTCGATAATCGCGCCACCTGCGTGCGAGGTAACAAAGAGGGCCAGGGCCTCGACCTCGGGCAACTCCGGCACAGTGCCGCCCCCTAGCGGCCGCTGTGGCCGAAGCCCCCGAGCCCGCGCTCGGACGGGGGTAGCTCGGCCACCGGCTCGAACTCGGCCTGCGCTACTGCCTTTATGACCAGCTGAGCCACCCGGTCGCCGCGGTGCACGTTGTAGGCGGACACGGGGTCGGTGTTGACCAACAACACCATGATCTCGTCCCGGTAACCCGGGTCGATCAGCCCCGGCGCGTTGAGCACGGTGACGCCGTGGCGCAGGGCCAGACCGCTGCGGGGCTGAACGAACCCCGCGTAGCCCGGCGGTATGGCGACGGCCACCCCCGTCGGCACCAGCGCCCGTCCCCCACCGGGGGCGATCATCACGTCGGCGCGCGCCCGCAAGTCTGCCCCGGCATCACCGGCCCTGGCATAGCCAGGCAGAGCCAGATCCGGGTCCAGTTGCAACACGCCTATCTTCACGACGTCGCAGGGATCCACACCTCTCACGCTAGCGAGCAGCGGCACCCCTGCAGCGCCCGATAGAGTCCCGCACGTGCTCGTTTGGATGGATCTCGAAATGACCGGGCTGGATCCTGCCCACGACGTGATCGTGGAGATCGCCACCCTGGTCACCGACGACGAACTGGAGCTTGTCGCCGAAGGCCCCGACCTTGTCATTGCCGCACCGGCAGAAGCGCTGGACGCCATGGCCGACGTGGTGAAGCAGATGCACACCCGCAGTGGGTTGCTGGACTCCATCGCGGCATCCACAGTCACGCTCGAGCAGGCGGCCAACGACACGATGGCCTTCGTGCGCCAGCACGTGCCCGAGCCGCGTAAGGTGCCCTTGTGCGGGAACTCGATCGGGACGGACCGCCGGTTCCTGGCCGCCTACATGCCCGACCTGGAGAACTACCTGCACTACCGCTGCATAGACGTCTCCACCATCAAGGAGCTGGCCCGTCGGTGGTACCCGGAGACCTTCGCCAGCGCCCCTCACAAGGTGGGCGCCCACAGGGCCCTCGATGACATCAAAGAGAGCGTGGCGGAGCTCCGGTTCTGGCGCTCGACGATTTTTAGGGAAAGATCTTTGCTTTAGCCCGCCCGACGTGGCAGCATGGTGGATTATCCGGTCAACAAAAAATGACCGGGGAGTAGCGGAGGTGGAGATGACCCGAGTGATGGACGCTCCGTTCCTCGAGGACGCGCAAGGCCACCGGCGGCAAAGTAGCCGGGCCACGCGCCACGCCGTGCGAAGCAGCCTGCACATTGCTTCGCTAGACGAGGAGACCCTCGACGACGCCGTCTTGCCCGTCGCTCCCCACGACGTGGGGCGCAAGGCATCGCCAAAGCCCAAGAAGGTGCCTGCTCCTGGGCGTCGAGGAGGCTTCAAGGTCTGGAAGACCGCTTTCTGGAAACGGCGGCGCCGTTTGTGGGCGGAGCGCAACAGGGCCGAACGGGCCATCGCTGAGTCGGAGTAACACCGGGCTAGCCCATTTGGGCTGGCCAGAGGGGCTGGCCCAGCCGCCTCCACCAGGGCCCGAGATACAGTAGGCACAGGCTGGCGGCGGTTGGGGCTTTGCCTTTCGAGCGAGCGTGGGCATTGCTTGCCAGCCACCGGTCCTGGTCCCTGGCCACTTTCAGGCGCTCAGTGGCCTAACCCGCGGGCTCCGGCTAAGTTTGCCCCATGGAATACCGCACCTTGGGGCGCACCGGTGTGGAAGTGAGCCCGTTGTGCCTGGGCGCGATGATGTTCGGCGCTTGGGGCAATACCGACCACGACGAGTGCGAACGAATATTGCAGCGTGCCCTTGACGAGGGTATCAATTTCATCGATACGGCTGATGTTTACTCGGCGGGCGAGTCCGAGGAAATTGTCGGCCGCTTCCTGGAAAAGCTCGGCCCCGGCCGGCGCCATGACGTCGTGCTGGCCACGAAAGTCCACGCGCAAATGGGAGAGGGGCCCAACCGGCAAGGCAATTCCAGGCGCTGGGTGATTGCAGAGTGCGAAGCCAGCCTGAAGCGGCTGCGCACAGACCACATCGACCTGTACCAGGTCCACCGCCCGAGCCCTGGCACCGACATCGACGAGACCCTTTCGGCCCTCAGTGACCTGGTGCACGCGGGCAAGATCCGGTACTTCGGGTGCTCGACCTTCCCGGCGTGGATGGTTGTCGAGGCGCACTGGGCCTCCGAACGCCGAGGCCGGGAACGGCTCTCGACCGAACAGCCTCCTTACTCGATGCTCGTTCGGGCGATTGAAAGGGACCTGTTGCCCGTCTGCCAGCGCTATGGCATGGGCGTGCTCAGCTGGAGCCCGCTTGCCGGTGGGTGGCTGTCCGGCCGGTTCGGGACGGGGAAGGACAACACCTCCCGGCGAGCCGAACGCATGCCGGACCGTTTCGACGCCAACAACCCGGCCAACGCAGCCAAGCTCATCGCCGTCGACCAACTGGCCGAACTGGCCGAGAAATCAGGCTACAGCCTGCCCCAGCTGGCGGTTGCATTCGTCCTCGCCCACCCAGCGGTGACATCGGCGATCATCGGCCCCCGCACCATGGACCAGCTGACCGGTGTCCTGGGGACGGCTGAGATCCGCCTCGACGCCGGCACGCTGGACCGCATCGACGAAGTAGTGCCGCCCGGCACAGACCTCAACACCGCGGACAACGGCTGGACGCCGCCCTGGGTCGCCGATGCCGCCATGCGCCGCCGTTAGCCCGGGCCAGCGAAGACACCCACTACTGCCATCAGGCGGCAGTAGTGGGGACATGCCTATAGCCTCGTGGCCATGCTCGAACAGAACGTGAAGTCCCTCGCCCAGGGCAAGAGTTTCGCCGCGTTTACCACCGTGCTCCCAAGCGGTCATCCCATGACCCACGTCATGTGGGTCGATGCCAACGACGAGCACCTGCTCATCAACACCGAGGTGCACCGCCAGAAGTTCAAGAACGTGAGCACCGACCCCCGGGTGACAGTCGCGGTCATGGACGCCAGCAACCCCTATCACTACGCCGAGGTCAGGGGCCGCGTCGTGGCCACCGTCAAGGGCCGGGAAGCCAGGGACCACATCGATCGCCTGAGCCGCAAGTACACCGGCCAGCCGTACGACCCGAATGCGATCACCAGCGAAAGGGTAATCCTCCACATTGCCCCAGAGCGCCAGAGGGTCAGGGGCTAGGCCTGGGCTAGGCCGACCGCTCCCTCCGCCTACTCGACCTGCCGGCTCACTCAGCTTTGAAGTCAAGGGCCAGCGAGTTGATGCAATAGCGCTGGCCCGTTGGGGCGGGGCCATCGTCGAAAACATGGCCCAGGTGGCCGCGGCAAGCCCGGCACACGACCTCGGTCCGCACCATGCCTTGGCTGGAGTCCGGGCGAAGCTCGACGGCTTCCGCGGCGGCTGGTTCGTAGAAACTGGGCCAGCCCGAACCAGAGTCGAACTTGGTGCCGCTGGCGAAGAGGACTGCTCCGCAGCCGGCACAACGGTACGTGCCGTCTTCATGGTGGTTGACGTACTTGCCCGACCATGGGGGCTCGGTGGCAGAGCAGCGCAGTACTTGGTAGGTGCCCGGGCTGAGCCGGGAGCGCCATTCTTCTTTGGTCGGGCCATCGGTCGGAACGGGGGCCTCTTGGTGTCCTTCTACGCTCATGCAGGCACAATACCGGCGCTAACACCCCTTACGGGACGGTCCGGTCGCCCGGGAAAACTGCCAGGTCGATTGTTACAACCCGGGCGATTAAGCTTGGGGCGTGGGAATGCTCGGCTTTGGCGTCGACATAGGTGGGTCCGGGATAAAGGGGGCGGCCGTCGACCTCGAAGAGGGCACACTGGCGTCCGACCGTTTCAAGGTCCTGACACCGCAGCCCTCCACTCCCGTTGCCGTCGCCGGTGCCGTGGCCGAGGTCGTGGCCCATTTCAACTGGCAGGGTTGCGTTGGGTGCACCTTCCCAGCGGTCGTCCAGCAAGGGGTAGCCCGGACCGCCGCCAATGTCGACAGTAGCTGGATCGGCACCAATATTGAAACCGTCGTGGGTGCCGCCACGGGCCTTCCCGTCCACGCCGTCAACGACGCCGATGCTGCCGGCATCGCCGAGACGTACTGGGGCGCTGCCAAAGGCACCCGCGGCCTGGTGATCGTGGTGACCCTGGGCACAGGCATAGGTGTCGCCCTCATCTATGACGGCGTGCTCGTGCCTAACGCCGAACTGGGCCATCTCGAGATCGATGGCGCGGATTACGAACCCCGAGCGTCGGCAGCCGCCCGCGAGCGGGAAGCTCTCAGCTGGGACAAGTGGGCCAGGCGCGTGCAGCGCTACTTGTCCGCCCTTGAAGCCCTCCTCTGGCCCGACCTGTTCGTCCTCGGTGGCGGTGTGAGCCGGCGGGCCGAGAAGTTCCTGCCCCTACTGGCCCTGAAAACCCCGACCGTGCCGGCCCGGTTCCAAAACGAGGCCGGGATCGCGGGGGCGGCTTACCTGGCCTCCGGGCTACCGCCCCGCTACCGCATAGACGCGGCCGCGCCCGCACAGCAGGTGCAGCACCTGGCTGCCGGTCAGGACAAAGCAGGCACCCCGTCGGGGCCTGACCCGGGACCGTCGGCCTCCGGGGGCTGAGCCCCGGCTGGCTGGGCTGGCGCGAACAGCCCGTCTTCGTCGCCTGCCTGGTCGGCGAACTGGGTGTTGTAGAGTTCGGCGTACAGACCGCCCGTAGCCAGCAGCTCCACGTGCCGGCCACGTTCGACGATCTGTCCTTCTTCGACAACCAGGATCTGGTCGGCGTCCCTGACCGTCGACAGCCGGTGCGCGATGACGATCGATGTACGCCCGGCCAGCACTTTCCTCAGCGCTTGCTGGACAGCCAGCTCGGATTCCGAGTCGAGGTGGGCAGTGGCTTCGTCCAGCACGACAACGTCAGGTGCCTTCAGGAGGAGCCTGGCAATAGCCACGCGTTGCTTTTCTCCCCCCGAGAGGCGGTACCCTCGGTCCCCCACCAGCGTGTCCAGGCCGTCGGGCAACGACGCCACCATGTCCAGTATTTGGGCGTCCCGCAACGCTTGCACGAGGTCTGCTTCGGTGGCGTCAGGCCGGGCGTAGAGCAGGTTCGCCCTTATGGTGTCATGGAACAGGTGCGAGTCCTGGGTGACGACTCCGACAACCGCCTGGAGCGAGCTCAGCGTCACGTCCCGCACGTCGGTGCCGTTTATGCTCACCGAACCTGCGCTGACGTCATAGAGACGAGCGGCGAGGTGGCTGATGGTCGTTTTCCCCGCTCCCGAGGGGCCGACGAGGGCAACGAGTTGCCCCGGCTCGGCGACGAACGAGACATCGTAAAGGATCTGCTGGCCGCCGCTGCGCTCCAGGACGGCGACCGCCTCCAGGGACGCGAGGGAGACTTCCTCAGGGCGCGGGTAACGAAAATCGACATTGTTGAAGCTCACCCGGGCCGGGCCACGCCCGAGATCCCTGGCCCCTGGCCGCTCGTCGATCATCGGTGGCAGGTCGAGGACTTCGAAAACCCGGTCGAACGATACCAATGCCGTCATCACGTCGACCTGGACGTTGGATAGCGAAGTTAGGGGGCCGTAAAGACGGGTCAGGTAAAGGGTCAGAGCCACGACCGTCCCCACCGAAAGCTCTCCGTGGACGGCCATGACCCCGCCGAAGCCGTAGACGAGGGCAGTCGCCAGCGACGCTGTGAGCATCAAGCTCGTGAAGAAAACGCGGCCGTACATGGCCGTGGTAACCCCGATATCCCGGACACGCCCGGTGCGCGCCCTGAAGATATCCGCCTCGCGCTGTGGCCTCCCGAAAATCTTCACCAGCAGCGCGCCGGCGACGTTGAAACGCTCGCTCATCATGGCGTTCATATCAGCGTTGAGGTTATAGGCCTCGCGGGTCAGGGCAGCGAGCCGTCTCCCCACCCAGCGGGCCGGAAAAATGAAGACCGGCAACATTAGAAGCGCGAGAAGCGTTATCTGCCAGCTGAGGACGGTCATCGCGATCAGCGTCACGCCGACGCTGATGCTGTTGCCGATCACGGAGTTGAAGGTGTCGGTGAACGCCTGTTGGGCCCCCAGGACGTCATTGTTGAGCCGGGATATCAGGGCCCCGGTTTGGGTGCGCGTGAAGAAGGCGATCGGCATGCGCTGGATATGTGTGAACACCCGGTTGCGCATGTCGAATATGAGCCCCTCGCCCACCCGCGAGGAGATCCAGCGTTCCCATAGGCCCAGCCCGGCGTCGAACACGGCGAGGCCGGCGACGGCAACGGCGAGCGCGACCACGGCCCGGGCGTCGCTTTGCTGCATGGCCGGGTGACGAAGAGCGTTGCCCAGGCGGTTGATGATGGCCCTGGTGAGAAGGGGGTTGGCCGCGCCGACCAGCGCGTCGATGACGATGAGCACCAAGAACAACGCCAGCACACCCCGGAACGGCCTGGCGAAACTCATGATGCGCCGCACGGTACCCTTGGGCAGCTTGTGCTCGGTGATCTTGCGGTCCTGGCGCATCGAGCGCATGACCCCCCACGCGCCCCCGCCCATGCCTGAGTGCATCATGGCACCCACTCTGGCACGTCACCTGCTCTCAGCGGCTGGCCGCCCCGGCCGGCAGGGGCGACAACGGCGAGCAGAGGCCCGGCAGCCCCGAGGCGAAGCGGTGACTGGGCAAGCGTGACTGTGTGGAGCGGTGACTAGCTGTCGCCGGGCAAGCCGTTGGCGGCAATGACCCCGCGGTACCAGGCGTAGCTGTCTTTTGGCACCCGTTCGCCCGTCGGGTAATCGACCCAGACGAGGCCGAAGCGCTTTGAGTACCCCTCTGCCCACTCGAAATTGTCCAGGAGGCTCCACACGAAATAGCCCTTCAGGTCGACCCCGCGGTCGACGGCGTTCCTGGCGGCGCGGACGTGAGCCTCCAGGTACCGGGTACGAGAGAGGTCGTGCACGGCCCCGTCCGGGCCCCTGTAATCGTGTTGAGCCGCGCCGTTCTCGGTGATGTATATGGGCCCGGGCGTGTAGTCGTCCCGCAACCGGACCAAGACGTCGGTCAAGCCCTCCGGGTCCACTTCCCAACCGGTAGCAGTGCGCTCGAGGCCAGGGCGGACCACCTGGGCTATGCCCAGCCCAGCAATGAGTGCCGCCTCCGGGGATGCCACCACGCAGTAGCCGGCCTGGCGCGCCTCGTCCAAGCGCCCGGTGTCGGCGCAGACCGTCGTCGTGTAGTAGTTGACCCCAAGGAAGTCGACCGGGCTGCTTATCGCCTCCAAATCCCCGTCCTGGACGGCGTCAAAGCGGATCCCCAACGCGGCCAGCGCCTGGACTAGGTCCTCCGGGTATTGCCCCCTGAAGAGCGGGTCGAGGAACAACCGGTGCATGCCCCCATCGACGGTCCTGGCCGCAAACAAGTCGCGCTCGTGGTCGCTGGCCGGTATGGCCGGGACGACATTGAGGGTGACACCGACGGGGGCCTCGGTAGCTCGCTGCAACACTTCGTTCGCCCGGGCGTGACCCACTAGCAGGTGGTGACTGGCGCTCATTGCCAGGCCGATATCAGAAAGCCCGGGCGCGTGGAGGCCGAACGCGTAACCGAGCCAGGCCGAGCACCAGGGTTCGTTGAGCGTGATCCACATGCCTACGTCGTCCCCCAGCGCGTTGGCCACGATCTCGGCGTACTCGCCGAAGCGGTCGGCCGTGGCACGCACCGTCCAACCACCCTCGTCCTCCAGGGGCTGGGGGAGGTCCCAGTGGTACAAGGTTGCGACCGGTAACACCCCGCGTTGGCGCAGCCCCGCCACCAGCCGGCGGTAGAAGTCGAGCCCAGCCCGGTTGGCTCGGCCTTTACCGTCGGGCTGGACCCGCGGCCAGGCGATCGAAAACCGGTAGGCGTTCAGCCCGAGCCCCGCGATCAGGTCGAGGTCCTCGTCTGTTCGCCGGTAGTGCTGACAGGTCACGTCACCGTTGTCGCCATTGAGTGTGTGCCCTGGCTCATGCGAAAAGGTGTCCCAGATGGACGGCCGACGGCCGTCTTCGCCAACCGCTCCTTCAATCTGGTAAGCCGAGGTCGACGCCCCCCACAGAAAGCCTTCAGGGAACTTCCAGTCATTGGCCACGGCTCCTCCTCGTCAAATGGCTCACCTCCCGCTGCCCAAGCAGGGCGGCCGTCCGATCGGCCGTCGATTGGGCCGCGTCCTGAACAGAGCCAAGGCACGTTCGCGGGAGCCCACTCGCCTGCCAATATATAATCGACCCGCCGACCGGACCAGAGGGGGGGAACATGGGGGCAGCCGGCGCAGGCCCGGAGCCTCGCCGACGTGCCACCGAACTCGGGACGGGCTCGCCGAGCGTGCCCGCGGGGCCAGTGCGCCAGGTCCCCAACAGGGCAACAAAGGTGATCGCACTTGCCTATGTGCGGCCTCCGGCGGAGCAACTGTCAGAGCTGGAAGAGGATTCTCTGCTCTTCGTCGACGCCGTCATACGCGGCGCCGAGCTTGCCGCCCAACGCTACGGCTACTTGCTGTTGCTGTCCGGCTTCGAGCGAGGCGGTTCCGCTCAAGCGGTGGGCAACCTGACCGGCAACGCCGACGGGGTGATGGTCCTGGGCCGGGCCCTCGCCGAACGACGGGCCAGCTCGCTGTCCAAGCGTTCCCCTCTGGTCCTGCTCGCAGGGAGCGGGCGCTCGCACGCGGCCGTCAATGTGCGCGTCGACAACGTCCAAGGGATGGAGGCCGCCGCTCACCATCTGGTTTGTCACCATGGCCTCCGCAGGTTTGCGTTCATGGCCGGCAAAGCCGAAAGCCCGGACTCCACGGCGCGCCAGCAAGCCTTCACCGGCACGGTTGCCTCTCTCGGGGGTGACGTGGAGCGAGACGAAAACGAGTTGTCAGCAGACTGGACCAGCGCTGGGGCGGCAAAGGCTATGGCCCGCCGCCTGGCCGCCGGCTTGCCGCTGCCCGAGGCCGTTGTCTGCGCCAGCGACCCGATGGCCATCGGTGTACTGCGGGCATTGAGCGACGCCGGTATCCGCGTGCCGGGCCAGGTGAAGGTGACCGGCTTCGACGACATACCCGTCGCCCGCCACTTGAGCCCTGCCCTGACCACGGTCCGCCAGCCGTCCCAGCAGCTTGGTGCGGCAGGTGTCGAAGCTCTGGTCAGCCTGATCGAGGACCGCCCTTACGCTCAACGGGACAGGGTCCTGCCTACGCAGCTGGTGGTCCGCGCCAGTTGCGGTTGCCCCGCGCCAAGTCCTAGAGAGCCCGGGCTGCTAAAACACTAGGCCGTGGGGGTGCGGCGCTGGAGGCGAACTGCTGCAGCCCAGGCAGTACTAATGCTCGCAGCGGGCGGCTGTTCCCAAGCACCCCCGGTTGGCATCGTCGGCCCGCTACGTGCCCACCAACCGGTCATCGTGGCCATCACGGCACCTGCGACCGCTACGGCACCAACGACTACCACCAGCCCGCCCTCCAGTTCGTCGTTGGTCATTGAACCGACAACGGAGGCCCGGCTGACAGACAATTTCGACCCTTTCGACAGGTCAAGCCCGTTGGCGCAGATGGGTGTCACCTCCTATGTCTACGAGCCCCTCGTCGAGTTCGACGAGTTACAGGTCGACCAGTACTACCCGTGGCTGGCCGAGTCGTGGTCATTCAGCACCAGCGGCCAGACAGTGACTTTTGACCTGCGCCCAAATGTCCGCTTCGCCGACGGGTCGGTCCTGACCGCCACCGACGCCGCTTACACGTTCAACCTGTTAAAGGACAACCCCAGCGTCAACTACGGCATCCCGATCGTTTCGGCTGTGGCTACCAATCCGACCACTCTTACCCTGACCCTCAACCAGCCGGGATATGCCTACCTGTACGACATCTCCCGGGTCCCGATCGTCAAGAACGGTTACGCGGCAGGTTCCGATCTGGCCAGCTACGTCGACACCATTCCTGACGGTACAGGCCCGTACGCCCTGGCCAGTAAGAGCGACGTCACCAGTGCGCGCGTCGTGCTGATGGCCCGCGCCGACTACTGGCAGCGGGGCGAACCTGCCATACAGGAACTGGTGTTCCCCGCCTACCGCAACGCCGCTGCCGTCCTCTCCGCTCTCCGGGCTGGCAGCCTGGACTGGGCCGCCAGCTTCATGCCTGGCGTCGAGACGCGTTTTGTGAATAGAGACCAGGCCGACAACCATTACTGGTTCCCCCCCGTCAATTGCATCTCACTCGAGCTCAACCTGACGAAGACGTCCGTAGACAATGTCGCCGTTCGCCGGGCGATCAGCGACGCCATCGACCGGGATGCCCTCTCCAAAGAGACGACGGGAGGGTACGATCCTCCCGCCACCAGCACTTCGGGCCTTGTATTGCCCACTGACAGCCAGTTCCTGGTGCCCGCCAACACCGGTGACATCAACGACCGCGGTGACCCCGACGCCACCAGGTTCCTGATGTTGCTTGCCGGCTACCACATGGTCCGGAGCTACTGGACCAGCTCTGCGGGCCAGCCTCTGGCGCTCAGTATCGAGGACCCAGCACGTACCTCCCTGGCCGCCGCGGCTTCCAATGTCGCCCGCCAGCTTCGATCGGCCGGCTTTGACGCCACCGCCAGTGCCGTAACAGATAGCCGGTGGCTTGCCGACCTTGCCACTGGGCACTTCGCCGGATCCGTCCTGGCCAGTGCGACCGGCCCCTCGCCTTTCTACATGTACGAGAACTGGCTCGACCCGGCCCTTATCACCCATGGGCGTGCCACCGGGGGCAACTACGAGCACCTCGACTCAGCCACGGATCCGACCGTGGCCGCCAGCGTCTCCAGCGAGCTGGACGCCTACACCGACAAACCTTCCGACTCAGCCGGCGCTCAGTCGGCGATAAAGGCACTGGGCGAAATACTGACCGAGCAACTGCCGGTCGTGCCGCTCATGTACGGCGTGGCCTGGGCCGAGTTCAGCACCCGGCACGCCACGGGTTGGCCCAGTAACCAGGACCCTTACGAGCCCGGCACACCGGCAGCTCCCTTCGCCGAGTACACGGTGCTACAGCTGGCCCCCAGTTCTCCGTAGCCGCCCCGGCGGGCTTGTTTGCTCACTGCTCAGCGTTCTTTCAGGGTTCTTTGAGGATGGTCGCTTTAATTGACGTGCGGGGAAAGCGTTAGGCCGTGTGCCTACACCCGTCGAGCTGCGAGGGAGTGCATCAAGTGGCTGATACACAACGGGGGCCGTCAGTGCCCTGGGCCAACGGTCCGGAGAGCGCACAGGCAAGCGGCGACGACAGCGGCGGCAACCGTGCCGGCGGTTGGGGCGCTCAGCCATGGGGCGGTCGGTTCAGCGGTTGGGGGGCGCCTGCCACCCTCCCCGAACACATCGGCGGCACCAGCCCGCAAGGCGGCACCGGCAGTCCCGGCGGAGGATGGGGCTTAACTCCGCCCCCGCCGCCGGGAGGTCTGGAGGCCGGTGGTGGACCCACCATCTCGGGTGCCGGCAGCGAGCGCCACCGGAGGCCCTTGGTATTTGTCGTCAGCCTGGTGGCGACGGCTGTGGTATCGGCCGGAGCCGCCGTCGGTGTAACCCTGGCCGTCACCGACAACCCTGCGCCTACCTCAGCGAGCTCGGTGACGCTGCCAACGGCGGTTCCCAACCAGTCGAGCCCGAGGGGGCAGGGGTTCAACGTCGCATCGATCGCCGCCCGAGTCGAACGCGCCACGGTGGACATAACTGCCAATGGCCCCAACGGCGAGGACGAGGGCACGGGGATGATCCTGACGGCATCGGGGATCGTGCTGACCAACAACCACGTGATCGACGGCTCGACCCAGTTCAGCGCCCGGATAGACGGGGCGGGCAAGAGCTACGCGGCAACGGTCATCGGTACCGACGCCACCAGGGACGTGGCCCTGCTACAGCTGCACGGCCGCTCCAACTTCACGACGGTGACGCTCGGTAGTTCCGCCGCCGTCACCGTCGGGGACCAAGTGGTGGCTATCGGCAATGCCCTGGCCCTGGCCGGCTCGGAAACGGTGACCGCCGGCATTATTTCCGCCACGGGGCGCTCCATAAGTGTCAGCGACCCGAGCACCGGCCTCACCGAGAACCTGACGGGGCTCTTCCAGACATCGGCCCCGATAAACCCCGGCAACTCGGGCGGCCCCCTCGTGGACTCAACTGGCCAGGTCATTGGCATGAACACCGCGGCCGCTTCGGGGAACAGTTCCGGGGAGGCTGCGTCCGACATCGGTTTCGCCATACCCATCAACGCCGCCATGTCGATCGCACGTCTCATCCAGGCAGGCAAGGCCAGCGCCACGATCCAGATAGGCCCCCGCGCCATCATGGGCGTCCTTGTCGAAAGCGTCGCCTGTGCGGAGGGCCAGGACGGCTGCCAGGGCTTAAACGCCTCCCCGTTCGGGGACTTACCGTTCGGTGGCTACTACGGGGGCTACACCGCCCCGGTCAGTAAGGGGGCGGTCGTCGCCGACGTTTACCAGGGTACGCCGGCCGAAACAGCGGGCTTGCAGGCCGGGGACGTGATCATTTCGCTGGACGGCAAACCGGTCGCCACCCCCAGCGGCCTGACTGCTCTGATGGGCGGGCGCAAGGTGGGAGCCTCGGTAACAGTCACGTGGGTGGACCAGGCCACGCGCCATCACACGGCGACGCTGCGCCTCGCACTAGCGCCCGCTTCCTGAGAACGTTGCTGGCGCTGGTGCACCGAAGTTCAGCCCTCAGGCGGCCCGGCGCGAGCGTGCCCCGCCTGTCGCCCAGTCGAGAAGAACACGAAACCAGACCGCCTCGATGCCGACCACAGCGCCGGCCGGCTCGGCTCCAGGGCGAAGACCTTCAGGGCGGGCCTGTCCGTTGATCGTGCTGCCTTTGCGGTACCAGGCTGCTCTGGCTCAGGTGGCCTCGCGGGGCGGCGGCTCTGGGCGAAATAGGGGCCCGCTGTGGGGGACCAGGCCGTCCGGGGCGGTTCGAAATGTTGCGGTTCCCTTTGGATTAGGGCCGCACTTGCCGAAATAGCGACTAGGAGCTGGTAGTTGTGCCGTCCGTTGACGGCCATGTCGCGGGGTATCGCGAGCCATCGCGAGACCCGCGGAGGTCTAAGGAAGGACCATGGATGGTTTCTGTACTGTTCGTTGACGACAACCTTGCGGGCCTCCAGGCCCTGCGCGAGGTGTACGCCACGCGCGAGCGGTGGGAGACCGCTTTCGCCCCTGGTGGAGGGGCTGCTCTCGAGGTAATGCAGGAGCGGCCGGTCGACGCGGTGGTCGCCAGTTCCCGTATGTCGGGGATGAGCGCCCCCAACTTCCTCAGGTTGACCAAGCTGCACCACCCGAAGACGGTGCGGCTGGCTCTGTCCAACCCCGGCGACCGCGGCGCTATGCTCAGCACCCTACCGGTCGCCACCCAGTGCTTAAGCAGGTCGTGTGGGGCCGAGGTGCTCGAAAAGGTTATCGAGCGCACGACAAGGCTGCACGACAAGCTGTTCAACGAAGCGACTCAGCGGATCGTCGCCAACGTGGGCACTTTGCCGAGCCTGCCTTCCAACCTGGTCGCGCTCGACGCCGCCCTGGCGAACGAGGACTTCTCACTTGGCCAGATCGCGGACATCATGAGCAGCGACGTCGCCATGGTCGCCAAGGTGCTCCAGCTAGTCAACTCGTCGTTCTTCGGGCTTCGCACAAGAATCCATGACCTGCACCAAGCCGTCGCCTACCTGGGCGTTGAGACCCTCCGTGACTTTGCCATGGCCGGTGCCGTGTTCCGCGCCTTTACCCCGAGCCCGCTACTCCCGGATGGGTGGCTGGCCGGCTTCAATGCGCATTCGCTGACCGTGGCCGACATCACCGGCCACCTGGTCCGTACCAGCCTGGCCCAGTGCGAGGCAAGCGTGGCCGGGATGCTCCACGGCGTTGGCGAACTGGTAGTCGCCGAGCGCGCCCCCGCAAAGCTCACGGCTATTGCCAGTGAAGTGCCGGCAGGCGGCTCTCCGGACGACGCCGAGATCAGCCACATCGGCACGACCTACCCGGTCGTTGGCGGGTACCTACTATCGCAGTGGGGCCTCGGGTACCACATCGTCGAAGCCGTCACTTTCCAACGTGACGTCTGGACCGGGCCTATGCGCGACCCTGAGCTGTGCGACGTGGTCCGAGTGGCTGATCACCTTGCCGCTGGCGCTATTGCCGAGGACGACGCGTCCGACGACGAGGCGGGAGCTTGGGTATGCCTGGCCAGCAAGACGCCGGACGTCGACGAGACCTACCAGGACAGGGTCGGGTTGCTGGGTGCGGCGCGCATGTACAGGCACGGCTTGTCCTCGCGCTGTTGACGCTTCAGGCCCACCCGAGCTCCTTAAGCCGCGCATCCGAGATGCCGAAGTGGTGGGCCACCTCGTGGATCACGGTCGTGGTGACCAGGCGCGCCAGCTCGGCTTCATCCCCCGCCAACGTGCTTATCGGCCCCCGGAAGATCGTGATGCGGTCCGGCATGGTGCCCATGTACGACACCGACGACCGCCGGGTCAGGTCCACGCCCTGATAGAGCCCCAGAAGCGTGCCTCGACCGCCGCCGAGCTGCTCAGCCGTAGGCCAGTCCTCAATGAACACGGCAACATTTTCGATGAACTTCGCCAGCTCCTCGGGGATCTGGTCGAGGGCTTCCGAGACGAGGTGCTCGAAATGCGCGGGGTCTGTCTCCACGAGGACAGTCTGGCCGTTCCACGAGGACAGTCTGACCGGTCCGGGCGGGGGCCTACTTCCCCCGCCGGTTACGACCCGCCACAGCACCAACGGCCGGCGCCAGGACAAGCCACAGACCGATCGTCACAACCATCGCGGTCCCATACCCGAACGGCCGGATGCCCACGTCGGAACTCGTGATCCCGGCGAAGATCATCGCCAGCCAGGCGCTCACAAAAAAGAACAGCCCGGCCGCTGGCAGCCTCATGAAGTTCCTCAAAGCACTGCTCCCTTTCCCTTGCCGTTCCAGGCCCGGCCGCGCTCCTTGCACCCTCGCCGACGGTGCCCGGGGCGACGACGCCCCTGACCACGACGAAGGCCCTGGCCCGGCCCTCCGGCTCACTTCTGCGACATCCTCAAACCCGGCCGCCTTCACCAGCTCGACCAGATCCTCGACCTCGTGGCTCGTCAGTCCATGCCGGTTGGGACCGCGGGCACACCAAGGCCGATGCTAGCGTGACCGCTGCCAGCGCTCGCGGGAGGAGACGGGCCCATTCGGGGACGCCCAGACCTCGTTTGTTAGTGGGCCGGCCGGACGCCCACCTCTTCGAGGTGGGCGCCCAGGTCGGCAGGGTCCTGGTAGACCCGGTAGGCACCCGCCGCCTGCAGTTCCTCCGAGCCGTACCCGCCGGAGAGGAGCCCGATGCCCAGTGCACCCGCCCGCTGGGCAGCCAGGAGGTCCCAGACGCTATCGCCGACGACGAAAGAGTGGGCGGGGTCGACGCCGAGGGCGGCAGCGGCTGCTAGGAACAGGTCGGGGTCGGGCTTTGCCCGCTCGACGAGGTCCCGCGTCACGATCGGGACGTTGTCTGGGAGCTCGAGCAACCCGAGGCCCGCCGCCGCGACGCGGTGCGTCCCGCTGGTGGCGATGGCGAACTGCACCCCGTTAATGCTGAGGATCCGGAGCAAGCCTCGAGCGCCGGGCAAAGGAACGACGCCTTTCGCCCGTTTCAGGTAGGCCTCGGCGTGGAGCGAGGAGAGCTTCTCCAGGGTCGTGGGATCGAAGTCCAGGCCCGTCTCCCTCTGAAGAGCATGCAGGAACAGCCCGCCGCTCATCCCGATCCGACGATGAATGCGCCACACCGAAAGGGGTATGCCGCATGCTGAAAGCGCTTCCTGCCAGGCCGTCACGTGCTGATAGACCGAGTCCACCAAGGTGCCGTCGAGGTCGAACAGGAACGCTGGTGCCGGGGCCCTGAACCGGCCGCTTTCCTGGGGCCCTGTCATGCGCGCGACCCTAGTGGGATCGCGCGGCGACGGCCAGCCTTGCCCACCGCCGGCCCGGCACTGCCTGCCAGGATGGGCTCTGTCAGCAAGAGGGCATCGCAGTTACCGCTCAACCGACGTGTAAATGCGCTGGCCTCCCACCCTTCGGCGGAACTTCATGCCCGGGGGTGGACGGCCTGGGTCTCTGCGGCCGCAGCAGACGACAACTTCCACCTGCGCCTTCCATCGGGGGGCAAAGGAGGGGTCGAGGAAGTACAGGTCAGCCGAGTCGACCTCGACCCGGCGGCCGTGCCTCATGGCCTGGTCCGCGATCGCCGCCGCTTCGGGCATCGCGTCGGCCCCAGCCATGTCTATGTACACCGTCTTGACACCGGGAGCGGAAACGGAGGCGGCAACCGCCTCCCAGGAGTGGCGCGCCAAGTGAGACTCCACGCCCGTCATGGGCACGCTGCCGGACGCGAACGAAATGCTCACCGTCGCCGCCGCAGCCAGGCCGGCCAGCCGGACAACCGCACCTGCCCGGCGAGGAGGCGCACGGAATCCCCTCAGGACAGTCACCCCGCGACCCGACGCACCAGCCAGCAAGGGGGCGAAAACGAGCCACCAGGAAACCCACACGGGCACAACGAGGGCCCCGGCCCAGAAGACCAGGTAGGGGTACAGATCGCCATAGACAAGGTGGGCGGACAACCCCATGGCCAGCAGGGCGACGACGCAGGCGCTCGCAATCGCCGAGCCCCGGCGTTGCCGCCGCGCCAGCGCCACGGTTGCCGCCACGATGCTCCCCAAGAGATAAACCACGTACCACGGGCGCTGCCAGACCGGCGCGGCGACAAGCCACTTGGTATCGGCGTCTTGTTTCCCCGCGTGCTCGCCGAGGTGCAACGGGAAGGAACTGAAGATCGTGCTCACGGCCCTCAAGGAGGTCTGCCAGGTTTGGCCGGCCGCGTGCGTGGACATGAAACGGTAAACCTGCACCAAGTTGCCCGGGCTCATCGAGAGCTGTTGGACCGCCGGTGGGAGCCAGAGGACCACGAGTACCGTGAGAAGCGAAGCGGCACCCAGTCGCCAGTTGCCGGTCGACCAGCCCCAGCCCTTGACGGGCCGCCGTCGGCCACCCCCGGCACCGCCATCGTCATCGGTGGTTGCCCAAACGTGGCAGGCCAACCGCAGCAGCGGTGTGACGACCACGAGGGCCGCGATCAGCACGATCGTGCTGATGTCCGTCTGGCAAAGGAAGGAAGCGCAGATGACGGCTGCGAGGGTAGGCCCCCAGGGATTAGGCCTGGAGGCGACGTCAGCAATTAGCAGGACCAGGAGAGCTGCTGGAAGCGCTATAGCGTAAGGCGCCCACACCATGCCGAGGCGCTCGGGCCCGAACGACCACTCGAAGCCGATCACCACTAGCGCGGCCCACCAGGCCGTGAGCCCAGGCCGGATCCGGTGGGCGACCACCACTATGCCCATTGCCGCCGCGACCTGGAGCAGGCACGAGCCGACAACGACAGCGGCAGGCGCCCCGCCCCCCAGCCAACGGAACACGCCCAGCAGCAATAGCCAGATGGGCCCGAGGTGGTGCCAGCCGTAGCGGTCGTAAACGCCAAGAAGGTTGCGGCCGAGGAGGCTGTCGCGCGCCTCTATGTCAATGAGGGCCTGGTCACCCCAGAACCAGATGCCAGCGCTGGTCGTACAGGCGCGCACCGCCTGGACCCCTAGAGGCAAGGCAGCCGCGACTGCAGGGAGGGCAACCTTGACGAACTTCTGCACGGACAACGGGCAACTCTCCCAAAGGGATCTCCGGACCCGGAAGCCCGCTCAACATAGCGCAATGGCACTGCCGCGCAACATCACCCGCACGCCCCGAGGAACCTCGGTTCAGGCGACGACCAGTTGGCCGCCTTCTACTCCGCACGCGGGACCGTCTCAGAGAGATGCCCTGGCCCGGAGAGCGTCGATGACCAGTTGCCGGCGGGGCGAGACAGACCGGAGCGTGAGCAGTTCAGTCCGGTGAGTTGAGAAGCAGGCTTGGAGCCGTGCTGCTAGTCTCCGATTAACCGGTTCAGTAAGCCTCGTACCTTTGCAGCGAGGCCTTGGCAACGAGGGGGCAGGAACAGTGCGGTACGGCTACTTCGACGACGAAAGGCGCGAGTACGTGGTCCAGGCGCCCGACACACCTTTGCCCTGGGCCAACTACCTGGGCACCGAGGACTTCTTCGGGATCATCTCGAACACGGCCGGCGGCTACTCGTTCTACCGCGACGCGCGCATGCGCCGGCTCAGCCGCTACCGCTACAACAACGCCCCCGTCGACACCGGGGGCCGCTACATATACCTGCGCGACGACGCCAGCGGCGAGTTCTGGTCGCCGACCTGGCAGCCCACGCACGTTGCCCTGGAAGGCTACGAATGCCGCCACGGCCTGTCCTACACCTCGATATCGTCGACGTACAGAGCCATCAGGGCCGAGGTGCTGTATTTCGTGCCCCTCGGCACCACCCTTGAGGTCTGGCGGCTGCGGCTGGCCAACCACCGGGACGCGCCGGCCAACGTTTCGGTGTTCTCCTCGATCGAGTTCTGCCTCTGGGACGCTCAGGATGACGCCACGAACTTCCAGCGCAACTTCTCCACCGGCGAGGTGGAGGTAGAGGGCAGCACCATGTACCACAAGACCGAGTACCGCGAGCGCCGGGACCATTTCGCCTACTTCGCCTGCTCAGAACCTCTGGCTGGCTTCGATACGGCCCGCGACGCCTTTTTGGGCCCCTACCGGGGCTTCGACCGCCCGGCTGTGGTCGAAACCGGCGTCTCTACCGGCTCGATCGCCCATGGCTGGGCCCCGCACGGCTCGCACCACGTAGCGCTTCACCTGGCCCCTGCCGAGCAGCGCGAGGTTGTCTTCCTGCTTGGCTACTGGGAGAACCCCACCGAAGCCAAGTTTGACCCGCCCGGGAGCCAGGTGTTGAACAAGCGCCTCGTGCGCAAGGTCATACACCATTGGCTCGAGCCCACCAACGTCGAGGCAGGTCTCGCTGCCTTGGGGCGCTACTGGGACGGGCTGCTCGGGACCTTGCAGGTCTCGACCCCAGACGAGGACACCGATCGGATGGTCAACATTTGGAACGCCTATCAGTGCCTGGTCACGTTCAATATGAGCCGCTCGGCGTCGGGCTTCGAATCGGGCATCGGCCGGGGGATGGGCTTCAGGGACTCCAACCAGGACCTGTTGGGCTTCGTGCACATGGTCCCGGACCGTGCCCGGGCCCGTATCGTCGACATCGCCTCCACCCAGCTCGCCGACGGCGGCGCCTACCATCAGTACCAACCGCTCACGAAGCGGGGCAACAACGACATCGGCTCGGGCTTCAACGACGACCCGCTGTGGCTCGTGGTCGGCGTGGCCGCCTACCTGAAGGAGACCGGCGACGCCGCCTTGTTAGCCGAGATGGTCCCTTACGACAATGAACCGGGGACCGAGGCACCCCTGTACGACCACCTTCGGCGCTGCATCTCCTACACCGCCGAGCGCCTGGGCCCTCACGGCCTGCCCTTGATCGGCCGCGCCGACTGGAACGACTGCTTGAACCTCAACTGCTTTTCGTCCATCCCCGGCGAGAGCTTCCAGGTCACCGAGAACCGCTCGGGCGGGGTGGCCGAGTCAGTGTTCATCGCCGGGCTGTTCATGCTGGCCGCCAGGGAGATGGCCGGCGTAGTGGAGGCCCTGGGGACGCGCTGGGCCACCCCGGGCGAGGCAGAGGGCTACCGCCGGGCGGCTGGCGCCATGGAAGCAACCCTTGGCCAGCACGGCTGGGACGGGGCGTGGTGGCGGCGCGCCTATGACTACTTCGGCCGGCCCGTCGGCTCGTGCGCCAACCCCGAGGGATCGATCTTCATCGAGCCCCAGGGGATGTGCACTATGGGCGGCGCGGGGTTCTCCGACGGCCGCGCCCGCGCCGCGCTCGACAGTGTGCGCGACAAGCTCGCCACTGCCCACGGGATCGTGCTCCAACAGCCTGCTTTCAGCCACTACTACCTCGAGCTGGGCGAGATCTCCTCGTACCCCCCCGGCTACAAGGAGAACGCCGGCATCTTCTGCCACACCAACCCATGGGTCATGATCGCCGAGGCCATGCTCGGCGACGGCGATGCGGCCTTTGGCTACTACAAGGCGATCAACCCCTCAGCCCGGGAGGCCATAAGCGAGGTCCACCGCACCGAGCCCTACGTCTATGCCCAGATGATCGCCGGGCGCGACGCCCCTGGCCACGGCGAGGCCAAGAACTCCTGGCTCACCGGCTCCGCCGCCTGGAACTTCGTCGCCATAACCCAGTGGGTGCTCGGTGTGCGCCCCGAGCACTCTGGCCTGCGCGTAGACCCGGTGCTGCCGGCCGCCTGGCCCGGTTTTGGCTGCACCCGGAAGTTCCGCGGCACCACCTACCGCATCCGTGTGACCAAACCGGTCGGGGTGACCGCCCGGGTCAAGCACCTCATGGTGGACGGGACGCTTATCGAGGGCAACTTGGTGCCCCTCGGCTCGGCGGGCACGACCGTGGATGTAGAGGCTCACATCGGGGACTAAGGCGACCTCGCTGCCGCGACTCGTCGCCACGTGCTATTCCTTCGCCCACAGTTCGACGACATTGCCGGCTTTGTGGGCTGATCATGCCTCGCGGCTTGCGGTCCCGTTCGCCAATGCGCCGTTTTCGAGCATGCCAGCCAGCGTTTCGACCTCGGCGGACAAACGGGTCAGCGTGCGGCCCAGTACCTCGGCCACCTGGTCTGAGGCGTCGCCCTGCATACGCAACATGCGAGTCAGTTCCACGATGTCCGAGCGCAGTCCCTCGACATCGGTGCGCACCGTTGCCATCTCGGCTTCTGTGGCCGCCCGCGCTGCCCGGGCCTCTTCCCGGGCCGCCCTGGACTCGTCCACCACCGACTGCGTGAGCAGTTCCCGGAGGGTCTGGGCCTCGTCCACCACCGACTGCGTGACGAGCTCCCGGAGGGTCTGGGCCTCGTCGACCACCGACTGCGTGAGCAGTTCCCGGGCCGCCCTGGACTCGTCCACCACCGACTGCGTGAGCAGTTCCCGGGCCGCCCTGGACTCGTCCACCACCGACTGCGTGAGCAGTTCCCGGAGGGTCTGGGCCTCGTCCACGACGGACTTCGTGACGAGCTCCCGGGCCGCCCTGGACTCGTCCACCACCGACTGCGTGAGCAGTTCCCGGAGGGTCTGGGCCTCGTCCACGACGGACTTCGTGACGAGTTCCCGGACACCCCTGGCCTCATCGCTAACTGAAACCTTGACCGCGTCGGTGACTGCCCTGGCTTCGTCGCTGATCGAGTTCCGGACCGACTCCCGGACGCCCGCCGCCTCGTCTACGACCGACTGAGTGACGAGCTCCCGGACACCCCTGGCCTCGTCGCTGACTGAAACCTTGACCGCGTCGGTGACTGCCCTGGCTTCGTCGCTGACCGATGTCGATATCAGACGGACATAGGGCAGCAGCAGCCGGTCAAGGGTCGCGCGCCAACGGGCGCTCACGTTTTTCACGGCCCCTGAGCCTACCCTGCCCACCGGTCGGGGCACAGGCAGAGCCCGCCCGGCCCCCGTCCAGTGCTCCGGCTATTACCTGGCAAGGAAGTCGTCGGCACCCTGTGTGCCACTCCCACACGGGGGTGGCGCTGACCCCTCGTGGTGGCACTGACCGCTCGTGGTGGCGCCCAACCCCCGCGGCAGTGCTCGAGCAGGGCCGCGCACCCCGGCATCAAGCGAGTGGTTGCTCGCTGACCGGCGCTGCTCCCGGCTCCGTGGGATCGTCCAACCCGTAGGCGACGCAGAAGTCGATGTCCTCCTGCCGGTCCTGTGGACCATCCTCGAGCAATCTCAGAGCCGCCTTCGGGCCCAGCCATCGCCTCGTTGACGAAACAAGGCCATCGAGGTACTCCGCCAGCTCCGACCAGGGGTGCAAGAAGTGCTGTTCCAGGTCGGACCGGTCTGCGGCTGGAGGCTCGAGCTCCCGAAGGCCGACCTCGGTGCGCCGGACCGTACTAGCAACAGCCTCAAGGATCCGCCAGCCGCCGCCTACCGGCGACGCCATGAACAGCGCCGCGCGGGGGCCAACCGATGCCTTCGGGCTGTTGGCATCACGAACGGCGCGTGCAGCCTGGACATACTCCTCCTTGTCCACGCCCGGAATTATCCCACAGCGCAGTGCGGCGCAAGGCAGCCGACTAAGGGCGACCACGGCGCTACGGGTGCTCGCCGACTTGGCGTCGCTAGAACCCGCTATGCTCGTCAGTTGGGTTGACCATAAGTAAGCCTTACAGCTTATTAAGCTAGCTGTGTTCAACTTCTGAGACCGTCTTCCTTAGGACGAGTGACTTCTGGCCCTAGGACTACCTTCTGGAGAGGCATACGTTGGTGGTTGTGTGGATAACTAGACAACAACATGGCCAGGCAGGTGCCCATAAGAAGCCACCCCGCGACTGGTTGAGTGCCAGGCGCAAGTTCGGCGTGGTCCCGGCCGCGGCTCTGGCGCTCACGATGGCCGGCAGCATGAGCGCCGTGGCACCGGCGAGTGCCTCCACCCCAGCGCGGGCGAACATCACAGCGCAAGGGTCGGTCACAATGGTCGCCTTTGCTGGCCAGTACAAGGGCAACGCCGCTCTGCTCATCAACAACGGCTCCGTGACCATCAACTCGGTCACGGGTAAGGGCACAGGCACGCTCGTCGGGGCCAGCACGGTCGAGGGCCAGGGATCTTCCTCGTCTTCGGCGCAGTGCGACCCGTTCACTGGCACCGGCGCCTTGACCGGGGCCTCCGCCAAGATCACGTTGAAGGTCATCGAATCCAAGTCGTCGGGTTGTTCCAGCGGTGAGAGCGGCCCCGTCACGGTCACGTTCAACGGCGTTGCCGTGGCCACAGGCGGTACCGGCAAGGCCAAGGGGGCCAGCGGCAGCCTCAAGTTCAAAGGAACCCTCAACCTCGCAGGCACGAGCGGCTCACAAAACGGCCAGTACAAGGTGACCCTCAACGGGAAGCTGACAGTCAAGGGCTAACCCCCAAAGGGCTGGCTCACCACCGCAAATTGCGCAAGCGAAAGAGAAGGAACACGTCATGAACAAACTCACTACGAAAGTGGCAGTAGGGCTGGCCGCGGCTACCGGGTTGGCCACAATGGTCGCCACTATCGTCCCCGGGACTGCAATTGCGACCACGCGCAGCGCGGCGACGAGTGCCACGACGACCACCACCCTTGGGCCGCCGGCCCAGGGTGCGGGAACACATAGCGTGTTCTTGTACGTGGATACAGTTACAGGCGCAGGGAGCAATCCGGAGCCCGCGGCCGGCTGCGCCCAGACGAACCTCTTCCAACGTGGGCAGGTGGTCGTGTTCCGTATGACGGGGATAAACGCCAAGGCCGGTGGGATCGACCTTGATCCCCAGAATGTCGTGAACGCCTACGTCAAGATCCCCGGTCTCCCCCGGATCCCGATGGTGTACGGCACGCACGGGAAGGATTCCTACTGGACCGCAGCCTGGACGATCGCCAAGAACTACCCGCTTGGAATAGTCGACTTCCTCGTGCACGTCACCACCGCCCCGGTACCGCCGTTGGGGCAGTCGCCGGGCGTCCCCGAGCAAGGTGGCACCTTCACGCAACAAGGCCTGGCCCCGCCGTCACAGCTCACTGTCGTGGCGGCATAACCAACTAGTTGATCTTACAAGGGTGGCTGGCGCCGACCTCCTGGTAGAGCGCCGGCCACCTTCTTAATCCCTAAGCGTCGTCAAGTTGCACAGCCCATGTGACCGTCGCGCGCACAAGAACCGGGTTGTTTGGTGCAGGCACGTTTTGACACACCTAGCACGGCCCTAACCACCGGGCAAGTCCTAACCACGATGCAACTCGTCCCAACGGGGGAACCTCATAATGAAACAACTAAGAGCCAAGAAATCCGGGGTCATGCTCGCCGGGGCAATGACAGCTGCCCTGGTCCTGACTTTTGGCGCCATCAGCCCGGCCGAGAGCTTCGCCGCCGCGCCCAGGACTGGTACCGCCAATGCGGCAACACCGGCCGCCTCGGCGCCGGCCGTAACAACCGTTCTCCAGTCACCCGTGATCCCCGGTGTCGCCCCTCTCCCGGGCCCGGTTGCCACGCCGGCGCAACCGAGCAACAACATGGGCCTCCTCGATGTCACGCCGGACCAGGGCGTCGCGGGGACCCCTATGACGATCTCCGGGAAGCAGCTCCCGGCCAACGCCAGCGTCGAGCTCACGTGGTCGACCGCAAGCGCGACATGGATGGTCCAGACCGAACCGGACACGGTCAATTACCTCGGTCGCTCGGACACCCTATTCGCAGTGGTGCTCGACACGACAACGACGAACGCCAGCGGGTCGTTCAGCGTGTCGCTCAACGCGCCCACCGACTTCGGCGGTATACACGACATCTACGCCGTCGTGAAGGGCGTCGAAGAGGCACATGGCGGTTTCCTGCTGCTCCGGACCGTCACCATGGCGCCCACAAGTGGACCGGTGGGCACACCGATCACGATCACCTACAGCGGGCTGGGAGACACCCTCTACACCGGGGGGGCCTCCCTGCTTTACGACAACCACTACGTGGGTGAGCTAATGGCCAACTGGACACGCGGCACCGCTCGAGCGACTATTCGCGCCACGGGCGCCGTCGGCAAGCACACCATCCAGATCGGGAACGCCATCAGCTACCTGTACCTGAACGTGCCCCAGTCCCCCATCCCGTACACCAACGGTGCGACCATGACCTTCACGGTGACCAAGGACGCCGGCCCGCCGCCGCCTTCCATCGACTGGCCGGTAAACGTGGCCCCCACGGTGAGCGCGAGGACAACGCTGGCGACAAGCGGCCTTGCCGTGAACAGTCCCGCGACGGCCTCCCTTTCCTCAACAATGGGGCCGGTAGACACCATTGTCGGTCTCACCGCGACAGGGTTGTCGCCTGCCCCCGTCCAACTTGTTTGGTCCACGGTCGTCGGCAACCGTGTCGACTGCAAGAGCACATGCTGGGTCTTCGCTTCGACGCCCCTGGGCACCGCAAAGACCTCGGGCGGGTCGCTGCAGACGAACATCAAGATCCCCGACGGCCTCGGCGGCTGGCACGTGGTCCAGGTCGTCCAGGATGGCAAGATAACGGCCCAGGTGCCGTACTACGTCGAGGAGAGCGTCGTCGGGCTGGGCGTCAGCCCTCTCGTCGTGAAAGAAGGCCAGCCCTTCACCATCCATCTCAAAGGCGTCGGCTGGACGCAGCTCGATAACACGGTTGGCGTCGACTACGACAACAGCTACATGGGGTATGGTTGCGGCTTCAACTCCAACGGGGATGTCCTCCTGCACTTGTACGCGACGGGCGGGCCGGGGACGCACCTGATCGACCTCTACCCGATGCTGTACTCGCTGTCGCCCTCGTTCGCCAACACGCCGTACGGCATGGTGCCGGTCCTCACCTACGCAACCGACGACCCTGGCCTCGCCCTTGGTTACCACCTGCCGGCACTGCGGCTGGCCATCACCGTCGTCAAGTAAGCACCGTCGTCAAGTAAGCACCGTCGTCAAGTAAGCACCGTAGAGGTGCTCCCCGAGAAGCCTCACCTCTCGCGTTCAGCAAGGGGCGAGGCTTCGACGCGTGCGACCCGTGCTACCGCTGCCGGGAGCCACCAATTCCAGCGCCCGAGCAACGCCATCAGGCTCGGCATAAGCAGGCCACGCACGATTGTGGCGTCGAGGAGGACCCCCAGGGCGAGCCCGGCACCCAGCTCCTGCAGGCCGGCCACCCGCCCGGCCACTAGGCCAGCCAGAGCCCCGACCATGATCACGGCCGCGGCACTGACAACCCGGCCGGTGTGCGAAAGCCCCTCCACAACCGCGCGCTTGTTGTTTGCGCCTGCGTCCCAGAACTCTCTCATACGCGTGACCAGGAAGACCTCGTAGTCCATCGAAAGCCCGAAGAGCATGGTGAACAGGAAGATCGGGGCCCACCCTTCGATCTGGGGGACGTGGTAAAGGCCGATACTGCGGGCCCCGGCCCCGAAGCGGAACAGCACGACAAGTAGTCCGTACGACGAGGCGACGGAGACGGCGTCGAGGAGCACTGCCATCAGCGGGAGCAGGAGCGACCGGAAGGCCCGCAGGAGAAGCAGGTAAGCGAACGCGGCGACAGCCAGGGCGACCCAGGGAAAACTGCCGTAGACGCTGGTCAGGAAGTCGGTCCCCTGAGCTGGGGCGCCGCCGACGTAGACATGGGCACTGGAGGGGAAGTGCGCAGAAGGTACCAGCTGGTCACGGATGCGTTGAACGAGCTGCTGGGAGGCCACGTCGCCGAAGTCGTCCCGCTCGACGACCACTGTACGCCGGTAGCGGCCGGACGAGTCGACGTAAGGGGGCCGTGAACCGATCGCAACCACGAAGACGTCGGGCTGCTCGAGCGTCTCGTCAGCCAGCCGGAGAGTCGCCGCATTGATCGCCGGTGCGACCGACCCGCGGGGAACGCCCGAGTCGAGGACAATCTCGATCGGCGTGATCACCCCGGGGCCCGCCCGCTCACGAAGCAGAGCCAGGCCTTGGGCTGACTGCATCCCGCGCGGGATAGCCGTTACCGACGCCGGCGTGAGCTGGAGCCAGGCCGCCGGCGCCGCCGCGGTAAACAGGACGACTGTTGTACCAATCAGCACGGCAATGGGACGGCGCATGACCATGCCCGCCATCCGGGACCACAGGCCGTGGCCTACGTCGCGGCGCTCACCCGGCCACGGCAGGCGAGCGCTGCGCATGCCCCGGCGCCCTAAGAACGCCAGGAGCGCCGGCTGAAGGGTGAGCGCGGCGGCGACGGACACTACGGGGACCAGGAAACCGGCGATCCCGAGCGAGCGAACGAAGGGCACAGGAATGATCAAGAGGACCGACAGGCCGATGGCCACGGCGATACCGGACAGGAGAACCGTGCGGCCCGCGGTTGCCATCGTGGTCACGATGGCGTCGTCGACCGAGCGCGCCCCCTCCGTCAGCTCCTCCCTGAACCTGTGCACGATGAGCAGCGAATAGTCGACTGCCAGGCCGAGCCCGATGAACTGGACGAGGTTGGGGATATACAGCACCATCAGGAACTCGTGGGCAAGGGCGTAGACGACAGCGAGCGTCGCCGTGGTCGTGCACGCGGCAACGACAAAAGGCAACAGCACCGACACCGACAGTCCGAGGACGAGCGTCAGCAAGACCAAGGCGCTCAGTACCGCCACGAACTCGCCCACGCGCAGGTCGGCAGCCAGGACGGGTGTCACGTCGTGCTGGAAGGCGGGTGCCCCTGTTACGTACGCGCCCGAGAGCCCTGCTTTCGCCAAGGCGGCGCGAAGAGGGCCTGTGAACGACGCGGCCTGCTGTAGGTCGAGGGACGAGCCAATGTTGCCGTAAAGGATCCCCACCCCCCGTTGCAACGCCGAGGCCCGGCCCGAAGGCAGGGCCCGGGCAGCAACGGCGAGGCGCTTGTCCAGGGTGCGGAGCACACTGGGCGGAACGCTCTCGTCATTCGAGACCCTCGCCTCGCGGAGGACGACAGTGAAAGTGCCTTCGATATTCTCGCCAAAGTGCCGGGTCAGGATCGTGTCCGCATGCTCGGAGCCAGTGCCGGGGACTGCCAGCGAAGTCGACAGGAGCTGTGGCAACCGCACTGTCGAGAACACGCCGGCGACGACCACGGCGGCCCAGCACGTGAGCACGACGGTGCGACGGCGGACCACGGCCCGAGTCCAGCGCTCGAACAGGCTCACGGCCGGCGCTGGAACTGGCTCACGGCCGACGGACGTTCCCCGGCTGGCAACCATTGTCTGTCGGCAAGCTTGGCGAACACCATGCCACCGGCGCAGCCGCCCACAACGTCCGGATAGAAGTCATTGCCCCCGACCAGGCTAGAGGCGGCCAGGTCCAGGTAGGTGGCAAGCTTGGACGGAGCACTGTAAAGCGAGCCCGGCCACTCTCCGACGAGCCGCTGCCGTCCATCCGATCACCGCCCTCCAGAGCGAGCGGTCGCTACGTCGAGGGGCCCGACCGGCCAGGTCAAAAGCCCGGACGACCTCGCGCGGCTGGAGGAAGCGGCTACCCGCGATGCTGCAGCCGGCAACCGCTACCCGGACATGTCGGCCATTTCCGCCGACTCTGCGCCGGCCAGGGACTGACTTCCCTCTGCCTGGCCAGCCGCAGCCGAACATTTGCCAACCCGCCGCCCGCTCCGCCAGCCCGGCGCGGTAACAACCTTGATGACCACCACGGAGACAGCGGTCGTCGCCGCGCCAGCGAAGACGTCCAAAAGATAATGGTTACCCGTCGCCATGACGGCAAGAGTGGTCAGCAACGGGTAGACGACGCCGAAGACGAGGGCCACGACCTTGGTAGCCCGGCTCCGGGCCAGCTGCCACGCCGCTAACGAGCACCACACGGCATAGCCCAGGTGCATGGAGGGCATAGCTGCCAACTGGTCGGCATGGCGGACCAACGTATCGTGCCAACCAAGGCCACCCGTTTCCAACACCACGTCGACGAAGCCGTGCAGCATCCGCGGCGGTGCGACGGGGTAGGCCCAGAACACGGCAAAGCCGATGAGGTTGGCCAGGACGATGTAATTTCGCAGGGGCCTGTAGATGTCCGGGCGCTGCCACCAGATCCAGGCCGCGAACCCGAAGGTGACCGCGAAGATGGCGATCGCATAGAAGTTGGACGTCAAATAGCCCAGCACATGCTGCTGGGCCAACCAGTGGTCCAAGGCCAACTCGGGGTCCAGCCTGGTCCTCTTCTCGAAGGAGAGTATGGCTCGCGCATTGCGGAAGGCTTCCTTCCGCCGGAGCGGGGCGAGGTCCTGCACCCAGTCGTATATCCAGACCAGGAAGATCACCCACGCCAGCTCGAGAAGTATGGGACTGCGCTTGGCGCGTGGAACGGCCGGGATCGGCGCCTCTCCTGAAGGGACGTGGCTGAGCTGCGAGGTGACCCCGGCCATTAAGGGTACCCAGCTTAGGCTTCGCCGTTCGCTGCGTTGAGATCTAGCCCGGCGCTGCGCCGAGGCGGCCCGAGGCGATGTCGCCAACCGGGGGCAGGTCCTTCCACACGTAAGTGATATAGGGATCGTCGCTCTGCTGCGGAGCCTGCCCGAGCAGCCATGCGACCCATGCCACTGCCTCTGCCTGCCCATGGGGAGTCCAACCTGGGACAGTCGGCCACTCGGGGCCTACCACGATCTCGGCTATGTCGAGCTTCCTGATCTCTCGTGCCGCCTCGGCACGGACGGCGGACGTCGTTGGGAGCGGTCCCTGGCCCGGGTCCCCCAAGGTCAACAGGAGACCCTGGTTACCGACATCGCCGCTATTGGTCCCGGTCATGCCGGTATCGGAGGGCATCACGAAACAGAAATTGGCCTCGGCCTGCCAGCGCAGGTCCATCTCGTTTATGGCGGGCACGACGAGCGCAACCGGCGGGTGCCCGGACGGGGCCCCGAGGTGACTGGGGCACGACATGGCGGTGTCGAAAGCCAGGTAGAGAGGACTGGCCGCCGCAGGGAAGTCGGTCATAGGCAAGAGGGCCATCAGGCCGAGCCCGACCAGGGCCCAACTCGTGACCTGCGCCGGTCTTTTGAGTCGCCGCAGCTCTTCGCAACCGAGTGCGACGAGCAGGCCCACCGCCACGGTCATCATCGACGCGAAGCGGTCCGCCAGGAGGTTGTGAAAGAAGGGCAATTTCTGGAGCAGGTAATAAGGCATGTTGTGACGGGAGACCCAACCGTCATGGTGCAGCGTCGGCCCCAACGACAGGATGGCAGCGCCGGCGGCGGCAGCCAGGGCCACCCAGGTGACCAGGCGGCGGCGGCCCAGCACCAGGGTGAGGGCGATGAAAAGGATGAGCGGTATGCCTACGTAGGCACCCTGTTCGGAGATGTTCCCGGTGAAATGCTGGCTTACTCGCAAGGCCGCGCCGGGGGCCAGCTTGGTAACGCTGGTGGGGACAAAGAAGTTGAAGAGGTCGCTCACGTAGACGTTCGGGGGGTGGGGGTTCTTCACCTGGTAGGGGCCCAGGAACTGGACGGCCAGGAAAGGAGCAGATAGCACGGCGAAAGAGCCGGCCGCCACGCTCAGGCCCCGCCACGCATAAGGGAAATGGGACGAGATCTCCCGGCGAGCTGCGGCGCACAGCACCACGAGCGCGATGACGGCAGTGACCGCCTCCATGGCCAGGACCTCTTCGCCCGTCAAGAACTGGGCCCAGGCCACCAGGCCCAACAGCAGGCCGTCCCGCCAGAACTGGCCCGACTGCACGACGAGCAGCCGATCGAGCACGATCAGGACCAATGGCGCGCTCATGATCAGGGTCTGAGCCAGGTGCCCGTTGGACTGGGAGAACATGTAAGGCGAAAAGCCGACGACCAAACCGCCGGCCAGGGACGGCACTCGGCCGGTCCAGCGCCTGAAGGCCACAAAGCCAAAGGTGGTCGTCAGCGCAGGTGCCGCAGTCATCAGGACGTTGTAGGAGAAGGCTGCCCCGAACACGACGGTGAAGGGCGACATCAAGAAGCTCGGCAGGAGCACCGACGTATTCCACATGAGGTTGATGCCATGAGGAGCGTTGGCATAGGTGCTGATGAGCGGGTCAAGCCCGTGGCCAAGGGCGAAAGGTAGCCAGGCCAGGAACCACGAGTACTCGTCGGCATCGCCCCCCGGGCCCACCTGAGTGGTGGTGGGGTGCGCCCAGGCGGCATGGAAGGACACCATTGCCAGTACGACCGACAGGGCGAAGACGACCAGCACCTCCACCCGGGTAGCTCGGCCTCTCGTATGGGGGTTTTCGGCCCCGGTGGCCGTGATGGGAGAGGGCGCGCCTGGCCTTTCAGGGGCCTGCGGCGTCGCGCCGGGCTCGCTCATCCCGGTGAGCACGACGAACCGTGCTGCCTGGCGGCACCCAGCCATCGCACCGAGGCAGGGTCGGGTCGGAAGTCCCCGGTGCTGGGGTCCCGGACGTAAGCAACGGGCGCGGGCTCACCCGATGCCAGGCGGGAGACTGCCGCGCAGAGGCGCTGGACGTGATCGCTTGAGCCGTTGATCCCGAGGCTGGCCCGCACCGCACCTGGCATCTGGCTGCGGTCGCCGGCCTCGGCCTGAACGCGGTAACCCTCGATCTCCGCGGTCCCGAGGCCGAGCAACCGCACAAGGTACGGGTGAGCGCAGAAACAACCGTGACGGACGGCAATCCCGTGCTCGGCGGAGAGCCTGGCCGCCACCAGGCCATGAGGAACCCCGTCGACGGTGAAGGTCGCTGCCGGCAGCGTCTCGGTCCCGAGGTCGGGGCCGAGGAGGTGGACGCCACGGATGGCGGCCAGTCCCCGGCGCAGGGCCCCCGCCAGTTCCTTGTCGTGAGCGATGACCGCGGCCCATCCGACCTCGTCGAACTGGTCGATGGCGGCGGCGAGGGCGACCGCGCCGACCACGTTCGGCGAGCCCGCCTCTTCCCTGTCGGGTGGCTCGGTCCAGACTACGTGGTCCAGCGAAACCAGGTCTACCGCTCCCCCACCGACGATGAACGGGTCGCCTTGCCGGAAGACCGCACGTGGCCCTATGAGCACGCCGGCGCCGAAGGGCGCATACATCTTGTGACCGCTCCACGCGATGAAATCAGGCCCCGTGGGCAGCGGCCTGTGGGGAGCGAGCTGTGCTGCGTCCACCAGCACCGGGACGCCCCGCTCATGGGCAGCGGCGACAATCCCGGCTATCGGCGGCAGCCACCCCGTGATGTTGGAGGCGCCGGTCACGGCGAGGAGCCGGGGCCTTGGTTGAGCCTCGAGCGCGTCCACGACGTCAGCGAGCGCAAACGTCCCGCCCATGCCGCATTCGACGTACCGGCAACAAGCCGCCCTGGTCCACGGGAGCATGTTGGCGTGGTGTTCGACGACGGTCGTCACAACGACGTCCTCGGTCGACAAGCCCAGTCGGTACGCCAGATGGTTGATCGCCTCTGTTGTGTTCCGGCAGATGATGGCCACGTCGTCACCACCTTGCCGGCCGGCGAACCGCAGCGCGGACTCACGTGCCATTTCGTAGGCGTCCGTCGCCCTCTGTGACTTGTACCCCGCGCCCCGGTGGACGCTCGAATACCACGGCAGGAAGGCGTCGACCGATGCGAGCACCGACTCGAAGGCGGCCGTTGAGGCGGCCGCGTCGCAGGACAGGTAGGGCCTTTCCTGCCCGTCGACGCAGGGCACGAGGACGTCGTCGCCCACAAGCGGAACGGGCGGGACCGAGGACGGCATAGTCAGAGCAGATTAGCGCCCCCCGTTCACGGCGTCCTGGTCACAGCGACGAGCGCCAGCCGACGGGCGCGGGCCGGCAACGTGGGGTACTGCGGGCCGCTATGGGCCGCCAGCCCGATTAGGTTGACCCAGTAGAGGCTCCAACTCGGCCAAGCCATCGCGGTTCGCCCGAAGTCGGCGTTCCCCATACCGGAGGAGGCACATGACAAGCAACGTGGGCACGGAGACGGTGGCGCTTCAAGGTGGGGGCGCCATACCGCTACTGGGCTTCGGGACTTGGCAACTGGAGGGCGACAGAGCCTACGAGGCGACCCGGGCGGCGCTGGAAGTCGGGTACCGGCACATCGACACGGCGACCGGCTACTCCAACGAGGAGCGGGTCGGCGCCGCGCTGCGCGACAGCCCGATTGGCCGGGACGACGTTTTCGTCACGACGAAGTTCCCACCCGAGCGTGCCGGTCGCGAGACTGAGACATTAGAGGACAGCCTTAGGGCCCTAGACGTCGATTACGTCGACCTCTGGCTCGTGCACTGGCCTCCCGGCGGCGTGGCCGGACTGGCCACGTGGGAGAAGTTCATCGCCGCCCGGGAGGCAGGCAAGGCCAAGTCCATCGGCGTGAGCAATTACAGCATCGCCCAGATCGACGAACTGGTCGGGGCAACCGGCCAGGGCCCGGCGGTGAACCAGGTCCCATGGAGCCCGTTCCTCTACGACAAGGCCCTTGTCCGGGCTCTTGGCGACCGTGGGGTCGTGCTGGAGGGCTACAGCCCGCTCAAGCGCAGCAACCTGGAGCACCCCCTGCTGCGCGATGTGGCCCGGTCGTGCAGCAGGACTGCAGCGCAGGTCGTGCTGCGCTGGCACCTGGAACACGGTTTCGTGGTGATCCCCAAGTCCGCCCGCCGGGAACGGATCGAGGAAAACTTCGACCTGGGCGGGTTCAGGCTGACGGATGAGGAAGTGGCGCTCATCGACGCGCTGGCTGGTTGAACGTCGCGCCTCGTTGCGAGAGGGTGGTCCGTACGAAGAGAAGAACCGGGACCGTCAACAAAGTCGCCGAGTTACGCGAACACTGGGCGGACGAGATGGACGGGGCCGCTCTCTAGAGGGCGTTGGCGGGACGATCGGAGGGCGAGCAGCGAGAGATCTTCGCCGAGTCGGCCGCGCCCCAGCTTTAGTGCTTCGGTTCCTTCGGTTTCTTGGCCCTGCTGGGGGCCACTCGGCGCGGCTCGTCGGGCATCTTGGGGTACACAGGCGGCCACGGGGCATCCAGGAGCCCGTTGGCGCGGTCCTGCTCGTGAAGAGCCAGCACCGGTTCGAGGGACTGCGGTCGTTCGGCCATTGCGCCCCACGGGTCGCCCAGCTCGCCAGCCCGGGCCGGCACGGTGGCGATCGTCAACTCGTCGGGCACGATTGCCGCGAGTTCGTCCCAACCGAACGGCGTCGAGACTTGGGCGCCAGGACGGGCCCTGACGGACCACGCGCCAAAGATCGTCTTGTGCGGGGCGTTCTGGTTGAAGTCGACGAACACCCTCGTCCCTCGTTGCTCCTTCCACCAAGCCGCAGTGATCAGGTCGGGGCGCCGGCGTTCCAGTTCGCGCGCCGCAGCCACCGCCGCGGCACGGACGTCGAATGAAGTCCAGCGGGGCTGGAGGCGGGCGAACACATGGATGCCGCGGTTCCCGGTCGTCTTGGGAAAGGCTGCCACGCCCAGCTCCTCGAAAAGGGCCCGTACCTCCTGGGCTGCTTCCTGGACCATCGCGAAGCTGGCACCTGGCGTCGGGTCGAGGTCTATGCGCAGCTGATCGGCGTGCTCAGGGTCAGCGGCTTGGCACGGCCACACGTGGAAACCCAAACAGGCCAGGTTCACCGCCCACAGCACGTGGGCGAGGTCCCGGGTTACCAGGGCCTCCGAGATGGTCCCGTTGGGAGTTGAAACGACGACCGTCTCCAGCCAGTCCGGGCGTCGGTCTGGGACCCGCTTCTGGAAGAACGAGGTCCCGGCGGCACCGTTGGGGAACCGCTGGAGCAGGACCGGGCGGCCGCCCATGGCCCGCATCAGTGGCGCCTCGACCGCCTGGTAGTAACGGACCAGGTCCAGTTTGGTCTCGCCGCGCTCAGGGAACATCACCTTGCCCGGGTTGCTGATGGGGACCTCCCGACCGGCCGCCTCAATGACGGTCTCGGCCACCTCAGGTTTGCCAGGCACACTCGACTGTAGGTCACTGATGACTGGTTGAGTCCCTCTAGGCTCACGGGACACGGACCACTCAGGATCCGCAAAGGGACCACTCAGGATCCGCAAAGAGCGGCGTCCTTCGTAGCCGAATGGCCTCGCTTGGGCCTGCTCGACCGCAGCAGACCACGGTTGACCTGAACGGTGGCACCCGAGGCGCGGCGTGCCAAAAGTCATCGCCGACGAAGCCAAAGGCCACTACCACCGCCGGGTGTGGGTGGAGTTTGATACCGCCTACATAGCGCTGATCGAGGCAATGGCCCCGCGGCGCCTGCATTTCTATTTCCGCAGCCCGGGAGGCCAGCTTGATGCACCTACAGCGCCTGGCTGACGCACTGAGCCACGTGCCGCCGGACCGTTGTCCGTGGCAGGCGACGTTCACACCCGAGTTCGCCCAACGCCTCCGCCAAGAGGTACTTGCCCGGACCGCCACCGTGGGCTACGACGGTGGGCTAATACTGGCACCGGCTCATCACTTGCAGCTCGACACCCCCCTCGAGAACTTCTGGGCTATGGTCCAAGCTCTCGCCGGCCGCGCCCGCGTGCCCTGAGCGGGCGAGAACCGAGTTGAACGAGCTCAGGCAGGGGCAACCGGAGGGAGCCGGGGTGAGCGCTAGGAACGCCGTCGGCGGGCCGCCGGCGATCATCAAGATCCAGCCGCTCGGCCGTCGGGCCGAAGTCAGTCGCGGCACAACGGTGCTGGCCGGTGCCCGCGCCGCCGGAGTGCAACTCGCTTCTGTCTGCGGCGGTAACGGTCTTTGCAGCACTTGCAGGGTGTTTGCCGCCCTCGACGGGCTCGCGCCTGCGACCCAGCGTGAGCGCGAGGTGCTCAGCCCCGCTGAACTGGCGGCCGGAGCGCGCTTGGCCTGCCAGGCAGTAGTGGTCGGTGACCTGACCATCGACGTCCCGGCCGAGTCGCTCTCCACCCCCCAGCGCCTCCAGCTGGAGGGTTACCTCCCAAGCGAGGTCGCGCTCGATCCCGCAGTGGTGGCAATCGATGTCCAGGTGCCTCCGCCCACCACAGGCGACCTGCGCAGCGACGCCACCCGTCTGCGCGACGCGGTCGCCGCAGCCGGCCAACCCGTGACCGGGGCGAGCCTGGTCGTGCTGTCCTCGGCACCCGTCGCCCTGCGCGCCCAGGGATGGGCAGTGCGAGCGGTCGTGCACCGCGAGGGCCCCGCCGGGCCCGCCGGTAAGATAATTGCCCTCCTGCTCAAGGGCGCCGCGCCGCTCGGCGCGGCAGTCGACGTCGGTACAACGAAACTCGCTGCCTACCTGGTCGACCTCGGGACAGGCGAGGTGGTAGCCAAGGGGGCCGCGGCGAACCCCCAGGCCGCCATGGGCGAGGACGTCATGAGCCGCATCGCGTACGCCGGGAGCAACGAGCGGGGCGCTGAACACCTGCATTCAATCCTGCTCGACGGCATCAACGGGCTCCTGAGCGACCTGCGAGGCCAAACCGGTGCCCATGTCTGGCAGGTCGTCGATGCCGTGGCCGTCGGCAACACGGCAATGCACCACTCGTTTGCCAACTTGCCGCTCCGCCAGCTCGGCACGGCGCCCTACGTGCCCGCCGTATCGGTGGCCTTGGAGCTACGGGGCACCGACATTGGCCTCGAACTAGCCCCGGGTGGGCTCGTTTACCTGCCACCCAACATCGCCGGTTTCGTGGGCGCCGACCACACAGCCGCCGTCCTGGCCAGCGGCGCCGCTGAAAGCGACAAGACTGTCCTCGTGGTCGACATAGGTACGAACACGGAGATCACCGTGGCGTGCGGTGGTCAACTGTGGACATGCTCATGTGCCTCGGGCCCGGCCTTCGAAGGCGCCCACATCCGCGATGGCATGCGAGCGGCCCAGGGGGCAATCGAGCGCGTGGCTTACCTAGACGGACGGTTCCAGGTACAAACGATTGGTGACGGTGCGCCGACAGGCATCTGCGGCTCGGGGATCCTCGATGCCGTTGTCGCGGCTCTGAGGGCTGGTGCCGTGGATGAGCGAGGCGGCTTCCGCAGCGACCACCCCCTTGTCAGCCGGTCCTCGGGGGTGCCGCTGTGCACCCTCGTGCCGGCGAACCTGACTGCCCATGGCCGCGACATCGCGCTCACCCGCACCGACGTCAGCGAGATCCAGTTGGCCAAAGCCGCCATTCGAGCCGGGATCGAGGTGCTGCTCTCGGCAGCGGGCACGCAGGCTGACGCACTGGAGCAGGTCGTTGTCGCGGGGGCGTTCGGCACTTACCTCGACGTCAGAAGCGCCATGGCTGTCGGGATGTTGCCGAAGTTACCTCTCGAGCGGTACCGCCAGGTTGGCAATGCGGCCGGCCAGGGAGCCCGGCAACTGCTGATTTCCAGGAGCCGGCGCGAGAGGGCCACAGAGATTACGCTACGGGCCCGGTACATCGAACTGACCACTCACCCAGGGTTTGCCAACATGTTTGCCGAACAATTGACGTTCGGGCGAAGCGCGTTCGTCCCCGAACCGACCGGGAGCAGCTCTGCATGGGCACGCTGAACGAGCGTGAGCGACGCTTGGCGGCGGGCCCGGGGCCGGGTGGGGCCGTGCCGGCACCTACCTCTCGCCAACGGGTCGAGCTGGCGCTGGCGCACATCGAAGCGGACCGGGTCCCTTTGGACCTCGGTGCCGGCCCGACGACCGGCATCCACGCCAGCGCCCTCTACCGGTTACGGCAGGCCCTCGGCTTGGACGCCCCGGGCACGCCGGTGAAGGTGACAGAACCCTTCCAGATGCTGGGAGAGGTGGCGCCCGACCTGGTCGATGTGCTCGGCGTTGACGTGGTCGGCGTGAGCCTGCCCACGAACCTCTTCGGGTTCGCCAGTGAGAACTGGAAGCCCTGGACGATGTTCGATGGGACCCCCGTGCTGGTCCCCGACCAGTTCAACACTGACACCAGCGCTGACCCTGACGGCGGTGTCCTGATGTACCCAGCAGGCGACACGTCCGTCCCGCCTTCGGCGCGGATGCCCAGGAACGGGTTTTATTTCGACGCCATAAAGCGGCAGGGCCTCGTCGATGACGACCATCTGGACGTCGAGGACAACCTCGAAGAGTTCGGCCCGATCACGACCGGGGAACTGGAGCACATTTCCCGTGAGGTCGACCGCCTCCTACCTACCGGCAAGGCGGTCCTCGGCAACTTCGGAGGCACCGGGTTTGGCGATGTCGCCTTGGTGCCGGGGATGAACCTCAGGCACGCCCGTGGCATCCGGGACGTCGAGGAATGGTACGCCAGCCTCAATCTCCGCCCTGGTTACATCTACGAGGTGTTCGAGCGCCAGTGCGACATCGGCCTCGCCAACCTGGCCGAGATCCATCGCGTAGTCGGCGACAAGATCACGGCCGTCTTTGTCACCGGTACGGACTTCGGAGGCCAACAGGGACCGTTGGTTTCACCCAGCACGTACACGAACTTATTCAAGCCCTTCCATATCAGGGTGAACGCCTGGGTGCACGCCAACACCAGGTGGAAGACCTTCATCCACTCCTGTGGGTCAATCTGGCGGCTGCTCGATGACATCGTCGACGCCGGTTTCGATGCCTTGAACCCCGTTCAGACGTCCGCCGCCGGCATGGCCCCCGAAGCCCTGAAACAGAAGTTCGGGGACCGGGTCACCTTCTGGGGGGGCGGCATCGACACCCAGAGCGTCCTGCCCTTCGGCACCCCGGCCGATGTGCGCGCCATGGTCCGCGACAGGATGCACGCCTTCGGCCCAGGCGGTGGATTTGTGTTCAACACAGTGCATAATGTCCAAGCCGGTGTCCCCACCGAGAACCTGCTGGCGCTGTACCAGGCCGTAAACGATTCCCGAGAATACCCCCTCGGTTAGTGGGCAACCGACTTCGATAAACGAAAGGTGACAAAGATCATGACAGTCCTAGAGGAGCTCCGCCAGGCCGTGGTCGACGGCCAGGCCAAGATGGCAGTGGCAAAGGCCACCGAGGCGCTCGAACAAGGCATCGCTGCCGAAGTCCTGTTGGCCGAAGGGCTCATCGCCGCGATGAACGAGGTTGGCCAACTCTTCGAGGAGGGCGAGATCTTCGTACCCGAGATGCTGGTCTCGGCCCGGGCTATGAACGCCGCCCTGGCCATACTGAAGCCGCTCCTGGCTGACGAAGGCGAGGGGGCTCGTACGGCGGGGACGGTCGCGATCGGGACCGTCCAAGGTGACCTGCACGACATCGGCAAGAACCTGGTAGCCATGATGCTGGAAGGCAACGGGTTCAACGTTGTCGACTTGGGCACCGATGTCCCCCCCGCGCGCTTCGCCGAGGCGGTGCGCGACGGAGCAGACGTCGTGGCCCTGTCAGCGCTGCTAACGACCACGATGACAAACATGAGAGACGTCGTGGAAGCGATCACGGAAGCCGGGCTACGCGGCAGGGTACGAATTGTCGTCGGTGGCGCACCGATAACGGCCAAGTACGCCTCCGACATCGGAGCCGACGGCTACGCCCCCGACGCGTCCAAGGCCGTCCGCAAAGTGCGGGAACTACTGGCCGTCTAGCGACCAGCGAGACGAGAACGACGTGGAACGTTACGACAGGCTCAGCATCACCGAGGCCGACGACCTCGTATTCGGGCGTTGCCCGCGGCCTCTGGGGGTGGCCGGCCTAACCATAGGCGGCGGGGTCGTCTACCCGGAGCTGAATTTCACCCTGCCGCCCATGGCAGTCAACGATGCGACGATGCCCGAAGTACGCGACGAGTATTACCAGATGGTCGACGAAGCCTGTGCCCGAGCCGTCGCCCTGGACGTACCCGGCCTGGTGGTCGAGCTCGAACTATTGCCCGAGTTGACCCGTCAGCCGCGCTGGGGCGCCGAGGTCACCGCGGTGCTCCGCGAGCGCCTCGATGCCTACCGGTCGGGCGATGGGCTGCGGAGCGCACTGAGGGTCACACCTAACGACATGCGCGACTTCGTGCGCCCGCCGCTCATGCGCACCGGGGTGGAACTGGAGCACATGGTGGCGAGCTTCGAGGCTTGCGCCCGGGCGGGCGCAGATATGGTCTCGGTCGAGTCAACGGGGGGCAAGGAGCTCAATGACGACGCCCTCCTCAACGGCGACCTGGCCACAGCCGTATTTGCCCTGGGGGTCTTGGGTGCCCGCGACATGGCCTTCCTGTGGGACACGATCGCGGGGGTGGCGCACCGGGAGTGCGTGGTCCCCGCCGGCGACAGCGCCTGCGGTTTTGCCAACACGGCCATGACCCTCGCCACCGGGGGTTACGTGCCCCGCGTGTGGGCGGCCGCGGTCAGGGTGATGACCGTCCCCCGTAGCCTCGTCGCCTATGAACGTGGTGCCGTCGGGCCAAGCAAGGACTGCGCCTACGAGGGCCCGTACCTGAAGGCGATAACGGGGTACCCCATAGCGATGGAGGGGGCAGAAGCGGCCTGTGCGCACCAGTCGCCGGTCGGCAACATTGCCAAGGCCGCTGCTGACCTGTGGAGCAACGAATCTGTACAGAACGTTAAGCTCCTGGGCGGGATGGCACCCACCGTGTCAATGGAACAGCTCGCTTACGCCACCCGGTTGATGAACGTCGCCAGCGCACATGGCAAGGCTGTTGAGTTGCGCGACTGGTTGGTCGAGTCCGACGCGGGGCTCGACCCCCAGGCCTACGTGTTGCGACCGGATGTTGTCCTCGAACTGGCAGCAGAGATCGTCGCCGAACCCACCGCTTATTTGCGCACGCGCCGGGCCGCCCTGGCCACCCTCCAAGCGCTGCGTCGAGGTTCCGCTGAAGGCGCCTTCCGGCTGACTCGCCCGGAGCATCGCTGGCTCGACCGCCTTTCGGCTCAAGCAGACGAGCTGCCCGAAGATGAGACAACTTTTGTCGAGCAGGTAACCAAAGAGGTCGACAGCAACAAGGTCCGCCTCGACCAGTACGACCTGGCGACCACATGAACTCCGTGGAGCGGGTTGCGGCCGCCATCGAGCTTCGTGAGCCCGATCGCGTCCCCGTCGACTTGCACAACTTCCAGTTGGCTGCCCGCGCCACCGGCCTACCGATGTCAGAGGTCTTCTCCGACGGCGAGCTGCTCGCTGAAGCCATGCTGGTCGCCTGGCGCGAGTTCGGCCACGACATGGTCCTGCTTGAAAATGGCACCGCCTGCAACGCCGCGGCCTGCGGAGTGGAGGTCCACTATCGCGATGACAGCGCGCCGGTGGCCGGTGGCCCCGTCCTCGCTTCGCTCGCCGACGTGGCCGACCTCGAGGTGCCGGACCCCTACGTCACTTTCCCGATGTCCGAGATCCTGAAGGCGACACGAACCCTGGCGCGTGAGATCGGCGACAGGGCCTGGATCTGTGCGCGCGCCGACCAGGGGCCGATGGACCTGGCCGCTCAACTTCGCGGCATGAGCGAATTCATGATGGACCTGGCCAGCGGCGAAGAGGAGGAGCTCGTCCACGCCCTCCTCGATTACGCCCGGCGCGTCGCCACCCGCTACGCCTATGCCCTGATCGAGTGCGGTGGCCGCTCAACGTCGATTGGCGAACCGGTAGCGGGCCCGGCCATGATCTCGCCCCGCCACTACCGTCGCTACCCCTGGGCCCACGAGCGCCGCATGGTAACCGAGCTGACCGAGCGCGGCATCATCTTGCACCTGCACATCTGCGGGGATACCGCTCGGATCACCGACGATTTCATAGCCACGGGTGCGCCGGTACTGGAGATCGACCACAAAACGGACGCGGGGCGCCTTAAGGAAAAGGCCAGCGGCGCCACTTGCCTTCTCGGCAATATCGACACCAACCTGCTCGCGCTGGGCACGCCTGAAGAAGTTGACGCCGCCTGCCACGAGCTGATCGACATCTGCAAGCCCGGCGGCGGCTTCATCCTGGGACCGGGTTGCGCCATGGCCCCGAGCACCCCGGCCGAGAATATCCACGCACTTGTCGAGTCGGCAAAGAAGTGGGGCCGCTACCGGCCCGATCAGCTTGCGAACGGAGAATGAACGTGCGTTCATTTGACCGGGTCCGAGGTGTAATTGCGGGTCAGCCAGTTGACCACCTGCCAGCACAACCGATGGTGATGATGTTCGCCGCCAGGCACTCCGGGATGCGGTATATCGATTACACCAAAGACGGCACGAAGATGGCCGAAGCCCAGCTGAAGGTCGTAGCGGATTTCGGTCTTGACTGCGTCTTGATGTGCTCGGACCCGGCCCGCGAGGTCATCGACATCGCGGGTGAGGACAGCGTCAAATGGTTGGAGGACCAGGGCCCCGCCATCCGGGAGGAACGGGCGGCACTGCTTGACAAGGCCCGGCTGAGCGAGTTCAGGATGCCGGACCCCCACGCCGAGGGCCGCATGCACGACCGGATCCAAGCGATCGAGATCTGCGCACAGGAACTACGTGGTGAAACATCGGTCGTCGGTTGGGTCGAAGGCCCGTTAGCCCTGGCCCAAGAACTGCGGGGGCTCACCAGGATCATGACCGACATCGTGGACGACCATGCCTTCGTCCGCGACTTGATGGACTTCACCTCAGAGGTGGCCATCGTGTACGCGTCGGCACAAATCGAGGCGGGTGCTGACACGATCGGCATGAGCGACGCCGCGGCCAGCATGATAGGACCGCGGCACTACGGCAACTTCGTGCTCCCCTGGCAACGACGAGTCTTGCAATCCATCCGCGACAGGCACCCGGGAGTAGTCCTCCGCCTTCACATGTGCGGCAACGTTGGCCCGCTCATCCCACAAATGGCCACCTTGCCAGTCGACATCTACGAACTCGATTTCCCGACTGGCCTCGCGGCGGCGAGGGCCGGCCTCGGTCCCGAGCGCGTGATCCTCGGCAACGTTTCAACGGTCACGGACATGCTCACGGGGACACCTGGCACTGTTGAGGCTGCCGCCCAAAAATGCCACGAGATCTGCGGCCCTCATCACATCGTCGGAGCCGGTTGCGAGCTGTCGCCGTCCACCCCACCGGAGAACCTTTACGCCATGGTCCGGTACGCGATGGAGCACAAACCCTAGTGGTCCTCACCAGGGTCACCGCCTTCTGGTTCGACCTTTCTGGTCCGGTGCCATGCTGACTAGTCCGGTGCCATGCTGACTAGCCCGGTGCCATGCTGACAGCGCTGAATGTGACGGTCACCGAGCCCTGGTCTGTCCCCCAGCCCCCGCCCGACAGCTCGAGCTCGTGGACCGGCGTCGGCGTGAACCGGGCCGCGTAGCCGAGCGCAGCCGGCACGCTCAGCACGTGCTCGTCACCGGCCGTGCCGGGAACGAAGCGGTAGGTAACGGGGGCGCGGCGGCCGCTCCAGGTCGTCAGGTACATGGCAGGGGGCTTGAGCAGTATACCCTCGACTTTGGAAAGCGCCTGTGAAGCAAAGGAGAAACTCGCGACCACCATCCCGCCCGGGGCGCTGGGCACTCTGATCCGTTGGCCGAAACGGGTGCGGGCCTTGCTTATTGTCACCTCCGGCCCGCACCTGTCGGGCACGCGCCGGAGGACCTGCCACGGGCCCGTGACCGTGAGTTGGGCGTAGTGGCAGTAGATGGCTTCAGTAGTGGCCGGTGGGTCCATAAATGGGTCGCGTGAATCGAAACTGAAGCGGTAATGCCAGTAAAGGATCCGGTGCGGCGCGCGCCTGGAGGCCAGGAAAGTCGCGTCCAGACGGTCGAGGTACACGGTGTAGGCGCTGTAAGCCTGCACGACCGGCTCGGGGTCCCACCGTACCCCGGGGTCAGCCCATGCGATTATGTCTTCCCAGGGCTCTATGGCCACACTTTGGCCCCGGACCAGCGAGAGGGTTGAGGGGCTAAGAGGTTCTTCCTTGACCACGCGTGCCCGGGCGCGCCCCGATAATTGCGAGAACCGACCGGGCTGGGCGATGTCCGCCAACTCTGCCACAAAGGAGTGCAGGCTCTCGAGCGGGTCGATTGGGGGCAGGTTCGCGGTCGCCACGGCAATGCAGGCAGCGAGCGCCAGAGCGACGGCGTAAACCCGTCTGGGAGGGCGGACGACTCCAGCCAGGGCGACGGCAGCGAACACGATCCTGAAGAAACCGGGGAAGTGGTTGCCGCCTACGAAGCCGTCCTTAGTGACGGCCCAGCCCCAACCGACGAGCATGACCACGACGGCAAACTGGTGCCTGCCGGGCTTGCGGCGCAGGGCTACGGCGAAAACCAAAGCGGCGGTGGTGATGACAGCCACCGCGCACCACACGACGCGCGCTGAGCGCACCTCGGCGCTCATCGCGGCGCTGTAGCCAAGGAAGAGCGACACCGACGCGCGGCCGAAACTGGCGAGGTTCGTGAAGCTCTGGCCGGCTGCGACCCAGGCAATTGCAAATGCCGCGACCGCCACCGCGCCCGCTTGTCCAGCCATCCGCACGCGTTCGCGCCAGCTGCCGTCTGCTCCCGCCACGGCGAGCGCGAGCATCGCGAACATAACCCCGCCAGTGTTGAGCTTGACCAGCAATTCCATGCCGGCCAGCGCTCCCAGGACCGCAGCCAAACCAACGCGCACTCCCTTGTCCCGACCCTGGATGAGGGCGAGGGCAAGGCCGAGGCCAACCAACGAAGCGAAGTCGGCCGATCGCATTGCCGCCCAGGAAACGGCAATGACTGCCCAGCCGACGACGCCGGCGGTGGCCAGGCCCCAGTACCTGCGCAGCGCCACGATGAGCAGGGACGCGAGGGACCAGGTAACGACAAAGACATGGGCGACGGCGATCAGCGCCGTCAGGCGGTAAAACGGCTCGATGAAACCGGCGAAGCCGTACGGCCCGTAGGTGAAGTCCAGTGCTGGGCCCCATTGCAGATGGCGGGTGAAAGCCATGGCGAGCCCGGCTTGCCAGGAGATGTCCAGGCCCGGCTTGACCTGGGCCCAGCCCGGCCAGTTGAGCAGCGTCACCGCCGTCGCCACCACGACCGTGCTCCGCCAGCCGTGAGGCAGGAGGCTTGACAGCCGTGCCCGACGGCCAGACATCGGCCCCGCTGCCGGCTCGGTCGTCAGGGCACCTCCCCGCGGCGCCTCACCGCTCGACTGGGACGTTGACAACGCTCAGTGCCTTCTTGAGCCGTCATTAATGGCGTGGCCGCGGTGGCCGACAGTCGTGCACATTGACCAACCGTAGAGGCCCGAACGTGGCGAGCAGGCGCAGGGCCGGTGCCCGCCGGTCCTCTGGCACATGATCGAAGTGGCCACGTAAACAGCGGAAGGAGCCACCCGCTGGAAGCTCGCTCCGGCTCTGGCCGCTGGGAACTGCACCGTGATCAAGCCGGCCTCGCCGACCCCATGGTCCATCCTCAAACTGGCTGAGGTAATCGGTGACGTCGTCCCTGGAGGGGTCGTCAACATCATCACCGGCCCGGGCGCGGAAGTCGGCAAGGCGCTCGCCTCCAACCCTCGGATCGCGAAGATCGCGTTCACGGGGGAAACGGCCACCGGGCGATTGATCATGCAGTACGCGGCGCAGAACATCATCCTTTCCACGACGGAGCTCGGTGGGAAATCGCCCAACATCTTCTTCTCCGACATCCTCGCAGAAGACGATGAGTTCCTGGACAAGGCGGTCGAAGGGTTGGTGCTGTACGCCTTCAACAAGGGCGAGGTCTGCACCTGCCCGTCCCGGGCGCTCATCCAGGAGTCGATCTACGACAAGTTCATGGAGCGCTGCCTCGACCGGATCCGCCGCATCAAGCAGGGCAACCCGCTCGACCTGTCGACCAGGGGACCCAGCTCATCATCGACGTCGGTGACGGCGAGCCCGAGGGCTTTTCCCTCCCTGCCGGTCCAGACCAGCACTTCACCACAAGATCGCGTGCCTGCTCGCCGAGGACAGCGCCCACGACCTAGGCGACCAAGCCCGGGGGACGACCGATCCCGGGGTGGCCAACTGCGCGCCACATCGCGCCAGACGGCCTCCCGGCTCCGTCGGCTCCGTCGGCTCCCTGGCTCAGATCGACTATCGTGCGGGCGCGGTCCCCACATGCCGCACGGCTGCGTCGGATCCGGGGAAGAAGAGGCCTTCATGCCCGTCCGACCAGCGCACCAAGTAGGGCGGCTCTCCGTCGCTTCCTCTCACGTCGATGATCTCGCCTTGGCGGCTCCCCTCACCCACGTGCCGCCCACGGACATCGATTTGATCACCCACTGATGCCTTCACGGTGCGCCTCCTTTGTCGGTCCCTAAGGCACCATGAAACGCCTACAACCTCCACCACCCTGCTGAGCCAAAGCACCCCGCGGGACCTGGTGGCGGCTGCAGGCCCACTTTACCGCGCCGTGGAGCCGCTTCAGCCCAGCGAACGTCGTCTTCCAGCTTGCGGCTTTCATGATCTCGTCTCCTACCCACTTGATCATGACCTTCCTCCTGACGTCGCTGCGAGGTCTCCAACAATCAGCTCACGGTGCGCGCAAGCTCGTCGAAGCCCTTGGAGTCTGCGGGCACCACACAAAAAAGCAGCCCGGCGGGGTCCTGAAGCACGGTCCACTCATCAGGCCCCTCTCCGTAGCGTTGGACGACCGTCGCTCCAGCGTGGCGGAGCCGTTCGACCTCGGCTTCGATGTCGTCGGTTTCGATATCGAGGTGTACGCGGCTCGGACCTTGGCCCAGGCACTGGACCAGCACCGGCCCGACCGCCGCGCCGTGTTCAAGGACGTGGTACTCGGGGTACTTCTGGTTGCGGTGCATACCACCCGCCAAGGCCACCCGCCAGAACTCGCTTGCGTCGTCGTGGGCATCTGGAGCGAAATCTAAGACGACGGTGCGCATGAGGATGCGGTGCATCAGCCCAGCGTAGCCTTCGCCGAAAAGGCGCGGCCCGGGGCCACCTCCACGACCGCCCGGCCGACTTCGTCGAGCCCGTGACAGCCGCCAACGCCGATCACCTTCGAGCCTTGGCAACCTTCCAGACGGAGGGCTCCGGGCCTCGACAGGCAAATAGCTCTTGGGGGCCCGCTCGTCGACAAGTGCTTGGAGCTCGTGCGGGTGCGCTGGTGGCGCGACACCCTGCTGCCGTCGTACGAACTAGCCGTCAGTCCTTGCCGATCATGACTTCGGTGGCCTTGATGACAGCCGTGACCGCGTCGCCCTTGGCCAGCGCCAGAGCCTCGGCGGAGTCCTTGGTGATGGCCGAAACGACTTCCTGCCCTCCTGGTAGCTGGATGACCACTGTCGACATGACGGCACCGTGCTCGACCCGGACAACGGTCCCCTCGAGTTGGTTCCTCGCGCTTAGCCTCATCGCCCCAGGCTACCCCGCAGCCTGGTGCCCAGTAGCGACGCCTCCACCTCCGGCGGTACCAAGCAGGCCACTGCGGCGCTGCGGCAACCGACTGGGCCGATCGAGTAGGAGGCGAGCCAGTACACGAGGCTCCCACACATCACGGCGTCGGCTAGCTCTCGGTCACGCCTCTTCAGATCGTGCGGCATGGCGTCGATAGGGGCTTATGGCCCAACGAAGTGGGGCGCTCGACGGGGAAGGGCGCGCCGGTTCGAACATACCCCTGGATCCCCGCGAGCTCGACAAGTTATGCATGCGCAACCTGCTGGAGACCCCGGGCGAACGCGTCTTTTTCAAGGACCTGGAGAGCCGGTTCCTCCGGATCAGCACGAGCTTCCTTGTGGATTACGCTCACGGTGCCAGCATGGACGAAGTGATCGGCAAGACGGACTTCGACTTCTTCAGCGACGAACACGCCTGCGCTGCGTTCGAAGACGAGCAGCGGATCATCAGGACGGGTGAACCGATGCTGGGCAAGATCGAACGCGAGACCTTCCACGACCGCCCTGATGCGTGGGTTTCGACCACCAAGCTGCCCTTGAGGGACGACGAAGGCCGCATCGTGGGCACTTTCGGCATCGCCCGCGACATGACCGCCCTGGTCCTGGCGGAGCAAGCCCTCGCCCACCAGGCCCGTCACGATCCGGTCACGGGGTTACCGAACCGCCTGGCGCTTATGGACCACCTCACCCAGGATCTTGTGTCCCTCCATCGTGCCGGCGGTCGTGTGGCCCTCTTGTTCGTCGACCTTGACAACTTCAAGACGATCAACGACGCCCTTGGTCATGACGCCGGTGACCGCGTGCTCGTCGAGGTTGGGCGCCGCCTATTGCGGGTTTCACGGAGCGGTGACGTCGTCGCCCGCTTCGGCGGGGACGAGTTCGTGATGTTGTGCAGCGGCCTACGGGAGGACGACGACGTCCGCCTGGTTGCCACCAGAGTGGTTGAGGCCATCGGGCAGACGTCCGCCGAGGACCGCAACGACCTCACTGTTACCGGGAGCATCGGGGTGGTGACAACCAGCGACGCCTCGGCAGATCCGAACGAGCTGCTCCGACAGGCGGACATTGCCATGTACGAAGCGAAAGCCGCGGGGCGCAACGGCTTCTGCATTTTTGATGCCGACCTTCCCGCTCAGGGCCTGGGCACCCACGATCTCGACGTCGCCATGCGAAAGGCCATCGACAACAAGGAGTTCTTCGTCCTCTATCAGCCCCTGTTCTCGCTCGAAGACCGTTCGCTGTGCGGGGCCGAAGCACTGGTCCGGTGGCAGCACCCCGAGCGCGGAGTACTAGCTCCGGCCGACTTCATCCCGCTGGCCGAGGAACGAGGGCTGATCTGCGCCATCGACAGCTTCGTCCTCGACGAGGCCTGTCGGCAGTTGGCGCAGTGGGCCCACGACGGGGAATTCACGGACGGCTTCAGTGTGGCCGTCAACCTGTCCGGGCGGCAGCTTTCCGACCCGACGCTGGTGAAGCGCGTCGCTTCGACTATCAAGAGGCACGGCGTCGTCCCTTCCCAGCTTTGCCTTGAGATCACCGAGACCGGCCTCACGGGGGAGATCGGTGGCGCGGCGACCGTCCTTTCGGCGCTGTCCAACCTCGGCGTGCACCTCGCCCTCGACGACTTCGGGACCGGGTACTCGACTCTCGCCCACGTGCAGCGACTGAACGTCGATATCTTGAAGATCGACCGCAGCTTCGTCGAGCAGATCGGCGGCGGCCACCGCGACCGGGAGATCATCGGGGCCATCACCGCAATGGCACACGCTCTCGGGATGTCGGTGGTTGGCGAAGGCATAGAGACAGACCGTCAACTCGGCGAGCTCACGGCATTGGGGTGCGACGGGGGCCAAGGCTTCTTGTTGGCCCGGCCTCTCCCGCCCGAGCAGGTAGCCGCCCTGGGCAAGTGCCTAGCGGTCACAACGGGGACCAAGGGCGGTTAACCGGGCGCCAGTCAACCGATCGGCCATTTTCCCTAACCTATGAGCAGCCACTCGTCGTGCCGCACGATGGGCATGCAAAGCACGTACCAGCCCGCTGCATCTGCACTCCGCACTGGTAGCAGTAGGGGGCATCGCTCGTAGCCGCCTTGGCCCCCTTGGGACCGGCCCCCGCCGATGGGCCACCTTTCGGTTTCAGCGGCGGGGATGCTGCTCGGCTGGATGGCAGCGCCGCGGACGACGCTCGCCGGTCCCGTAGCTCGACCTCGCCGAAGAGTTCGGTCCTCAGTGGCTCGTTGACGGTGGCAGCCTCTTCCACTCCCGGAAGCGTCGGCTGCAGGCGTTCGCTCACCGTCAGGATGCCCGCGTCCATGCGTTCGGCTGGGTTCATGTACTCGACCGCCAGCCGGCGGAAGATGTAGTCCACCAGGGACGAGGCAAAGCGCAGGTCGGGGTCGTCGGTCATCCCGGCCGGCTCGAAACGCATGTTGGTGAAATGCCGCACGAAGGTGGCCAGGGGCACGCCATGCTGGAGGCCCATGCTCACCGAAATAGCGAACGCGTCCATGATCCCGGCGAGGGTCGAGCCCTGCTTGGACACGCTTATGAAGACCTCGCCCGGGCGACCGTCGGGGAACTCGCCGACCGTCACGTAACCTTCACAATCGGCCACACGGAACGAGAATGTGGAGGACTTCCGCTTCCGGGGCATGTGCTCATGGACCGGCTTCTTCACCACCACCGTTTGCTGCTTGAGCGCCTTCTCCAGCTCCGCCACCTTTTGGGCCAGCTCCGCATCGTGGGCCTCAGCGGTGGAGACGGCCGTCAACTCCGCGGCTACCGACTTCTTGGTCATTGCCAGCGGCTGGGCCACCTTGCAGTTGTCACGGTAGATGGCAATTGCCTTTATGCCCAGTTGCCAGGCCTCGATATGGAGCTGCTCGACATCCTCCACGGTCACTTCCTCAGGCATGTTGACCGTTTTCGAGATCGCACCGGAGATGAACGGCTGTGCCGCCGCCATCATCCGGACGTGCCCCCGGTAATGGATCGTGTTGTCGCCCATAGAGCAGGCGAACACGGCCAGATGGCCAGGGGAAATGTGTGGCGCACCGATTATCGACTTCTGCTGGTCGATATACGTGGTCACGTCGGAGATCTGGTCCTCCGAGTACCCGAGGCGGCGCAGGGCACGCGGCACGGTCTGGTTGACGATCGACATGGTGCCCCCGCCGACAAGCTTCTTCGTCTTCACCAAACCTAAATCCGGCTCGATACCAGTCGTATCGCAGTCCATCATCAAACCGATGGTGTTATGGCTGACGAACCCGTTGGCGATGTACGTGACGTTCGACGGTACCGAGAGGTCGTACGTCAGCTCTTCCTCACCCAGGTCAGCCTCGGTGACAGTGTCATAAAAGAAGCCCAACAGGTGGCCCAGCTCTCGATTGCCCGAGCTCTCATAGAGTTCGGTGGCAATTCGGCGGGACACTCGTCCTTGTGCCACCTCCATGAGCAGGACGCGGCGGAGCCGGCCGTTCGTGGTCGCCAGCTGGTCCACAAGTTGCTGGGTGAGGGGTATGTAATCCTTGCGACCGGCCGGGGGGGCATCAGACAACCTAACGCCCGTCTGTTTTCGGGCGCTGATGAACCCGACCTCTCCAGACCACCTTTGGTTCCATGACAGGTCGAGGAGGCGCACAGCGACAATTGGGGGCTTGCCCCAGGCGTTGGCCCGGTCCGCAACGTGAAGGTTCGTCGGGTAGCCGAGCGCCAGGAGAAGGGACTGGACATCCTGGGCGAGGCTGAGGGACGTCGCCTTGAAGGTCGGGCAGCCGGCGCTCGTGCCGCCGCCGGCTTCGTACAGTCCCCGCAGGAATGCGGTGTAGACCTCCCTGTCGTTGGCAGCCAGCACCGCGCTCGGGATACGGGCCACATAACCCTCGCCTGCGTAACCTGGCGCCTGTGGCTGTTTGGCAAACCCGCACGCCTCCCACCAGAGCACAACCCGGACCGAGTCGAGCCTCACCTCCGTGTACCCCCTCCTGGCGGCGACTGCCGCCTCCAGGCCGAAGACGGACTTCCCGAGCTGGCGCAGGCGCTCGACGACGTCGAAATCGCCGTCTGTGACGCAAAAACGGAGGCCCCGACTGTGCAGAGAACCATCGCCCATGAAGTAGCCGACAAGCTCAGCCAACTCTTCGGTCATAACACGGGGAGTAGCAACGTGGTGCTCCCCGGTCCAGTAAGCCTCCGGCAGAGGGGGCAGTAGCACTGCCTGCGGACGACCGATCAGTTGGTCCAGTGCCAGTGGCACGACGTCGCCGGCCTTGATGTCGGCCAAACGTTCCCATTGCCACTCACCAGTGGCAGCGTCGATGACCTTGACCCGGTGCTGGGTCGTACCCTGCACCCGGTAGCCACGGCGGGTCTTCACCGTCACGACCGGCTCCGAGCCGTTCACATAGAACTCTGACGCCGTCCGGGCACCCTCGTCCGTGCCCACCTTCAGGCCCAGATGTTGCCACTTCGAACCGTCCGGGTCACCAAGCGACGCCAGCCTTACCAGGCCGCGTTCAGTCGGCACAAGCGAGCCCCCTACGAGGCAGCCCGTCGGCGCCAGGACACTGGCCTGCGAATTCCTGACGCCAAATATCTCGGCCGTTTCGACCGCGTTGTCCCAGGCCTCCTGGGCGGCAGACAGCAAATCAGGCGGCACCAGCTCCTCGTCGACCTTGGCAACCTTCGCCCGGTGCATACGCAGGACTTCCAGCATCGGCTCACGGTTCTGGTGATAGCCAGCGAACGGGCCCATCCGCGCTGCCGTGCGGGCCGACACGGCGTAGGCGTGGCCGGTCATGAGGGCGCTGATCGCACCAGCCCACGCCCGCCCGGCGTCAGAGTCGTAAGGCAGGCCCTGGGCCATCAAGAGCGCACCCAGGTTGGCATAACCCAGGCCGAGCTGGCGGAACCTTCGGGAGGTGTCACCGATCGACTTCGTCGGGTAATCCGCGTTCCCCACGAGTATTTCCTGCCCCGTAAAGACAACCTCGACCGCCGCCTTGAAACCCTCGACATCAAAACTTCCATCGGCGCCGAGAAAAGACAACAAATTGAGGCTGGCCAGGTTGCAAGCTGAATTGTCTAAATGCATATACTCACTACAGGGATTACTTGCATTTATGCGCCCAGTATTAGCAGCTGTGTGCCATCTGTTTATAGTGGTGTCGAACTGCATCCCGGGGTCGGCGCATTCCCAGGTCGCTTTGGCTATCTGGCGGAACAGGTCCCTGGCCTTCAGCGTCTTCAGGACCTCGCCCGAGTTCACAGCCTTCAGTTGCCACTCCTTGTCGTCTATGACCGCCTCCATGAACTCGTCTGTGACCCGGACAGAGTTATTGGCGTTCTGGTACTGGATGGAATGGCTGTCCTTGCCGTCGAGGTCCATGTCGAAGCCGGCGTCGCGAAGCGCGCGCGCTTTTCTCTCCTCCACGGCCTTGCACCAGATGAAGTCTTCGATGTCAGGGTGGCCGACGTCGAGGATCACCATCTTGGCGGCGCGGCGCGTCTTGCCCCCGGACTTGATCGTACCCGCCGACGCGTCGGCGCCCCGCATGAAGCTCACCGGCCCTGAAGCCGTGCCGCCGCCGCGCAAGCCTTCCTTGGACGAGCGGATGCGGGAAAGGTTGATCCCCGCGCCGGACCCGCCCTTGAAGATCTTGCCCTCCTCCACGTACCAGTTGAGGATGGAATCGATTGAATCATCAACAGATAGGATGAAACATGCTGAAGCTTGCTGAGGTACGCCGACGACGCCGATGTTGAACCAGACCGGCGAGTTGAAGGCGGCCCGCTGGTGGACGATCAACCACTTGAGCTCGGCTTCGAAGGCCTCCGCTTCCTCCTTGTCGACGAAGTACCCGTCCTTTTGGCCCCACGCAGCGATGGTCCCGACCACGCGGTCGGCCACCTGCTTCAGTGACCACTCCCGCTCTGGCGTGCCCAGAGTGCCCCTGAAGTACTTCTGAGCCAGGATATTGGTGGCGTTGACACTCCAGCCGCTCGGCACTTCCACACCCGGCTGCTCGAAGGCGACAACCCCCGTGGCCCAGTTGGTTATGCGAGCGTCCCGCCGTTCCCACGTCACAGTGTCGTAGGGATCAGTGCCAGGTGTGGTGAAGTAACGGCGGAGGCCGATACCGCTGCGCTCGGGGGCAATTGCCATGATGGGAGTCCTCCTATCCGGAACTTCGACTGGGTAGGCCGCCCGCTTCCCAGGGCGACAAGCTCTGTGGGGATTGTCTTCGCTGGTCAGGCTCTCAGGCCGGCACCCACAACCTCCAACCACAACAGGTTGTGGTCCCAATCCCTGGCCACGTCTTCCATACACTAGATGTGGGATAACTACAGCACAGTACTTACATGCTTGTCAATAGGTTCTCACCAGGCTGGTCACGGTTGCGACCACCGTACGGGCGGCCTCCTGTGGGGGAAAAGATGTAAAGCCTGTGGATCTTCTCGGGGGGCCGGACCTGCCCCCGACGCCGTGACGGCTGCTTGGGCCTCACCGAGGAGACAACGTCAGCGGAGACCAAGGCAGTCCCTTATGATCCAGCCATGGTTCCAAATGGCGCTCCCTTTTCCCAGCGCGAACGCTGGGCCTTGTGCGACCTGCTATCCGAGGTCGGGCCGGACGCCCCCACCCTGTGCGAGGGCTGGCGAAGCGCAGACTTGGCGGCTCACCTGGTCGCCCGCGACCATCGGCCCGATGCCGTCCCCGGCATGGTCCTGCGGTTCGCCCCCCTCGTGGCATGGGCCGACCGTGTCCAGCACGGGGTGAGGGACACAACGACCTGGGACGCTCTCGTACAGCGGGCGCGCTCGGGTCCACCGGCGTTACTCAAGCCGTTCGACCGCGAGATCAATACCGTCGAGTACTTCGTTCACCACGAGGACCTCCGGCGTGCTCAACCGGGCTGGGAGCCGCGCACACTGGACGCAGGGGACGAGGCCGTACTGTGGCGCCAGCTCCGCCGCATGCGGTGGGCCATGCGCTCGCCGGTGGCCCGCCTCGAAGCACCCGGCCAGGCACCCCTGGTCTTCCCCAACACCAAGCTGGGCGGGGCTGTCCGGGGCCCTGTAGGGGAACTGGCCCTGTGGGTGCTCGGGCGGAAAGATGCGGCTCGTGTGGAGACGACGCCCTAACGGGCACTGCTCACGGCAGCGCGACTCCGTCCACAACGGCCATCCGGGGACTTCCTGCCGGCAGGCCGGCGGATGACTGTCCCGGCGGCACCGCTGCTGCCGCGCCGCGGTCGGTGACGACCGGCGCCGGCGTTTGCGGCCCAAGGGCAGCCGGGGCGGATCTGGCGACGAGCTCTGTCCAGCGGGTGTCAGCAATGCGAGCCAGCCCTGCCAGCTGGAGGCGTTCTCTCGTCCTGAACGGGCGGCCGTCGCGGCCGAGGACAACCACCAGTGAAGCTGCCGACAGGTCCGCCCAAGCAACATCGGCAGGCGCGGCACCGCCGGCTCCACCGGCAACAGAAACCCTGGCGCCCTTCACGAAGGCGAAAACCCACGCTTCAGGAGGCAAGGCGCCGACCGTCGCGAGAGGCTGCGGGGCGTCGGGGCCCACAACCACGGCCCAGTCGGCCTCGAAGTCCTTGACCGCGTCGACAACCAGGGTTCGCAGCAAGTCGCTCGGGTTGGGTGTCTCGACCAGACGGGCAGCCGTTCCCAGAGCGTCGAGGCGGGGGTCGCCCACGGGGCCCGGCACCAGGCGCACGTCCTCTACGTCAACGCCGTCCACCTGGTTAACCTCGTTGATCATGAGATCGAGCAGGTCGGCCTGAGGCAGTTCGACGACAAGTTCGTCAATCGCCCGACCGGCACCCCGCTCCAGGATCTCTATACCGATGAGGTCGCCGCGAACCGCGCCGATCCGGCTGGCAACGGCGCCCAGCGCGCCGGGCCTGTCCGGCACCCAGATACGCACCACATACACAGCCATCACTTCAGATTAGGGCCTCGATGTGAACGGCATGTTTCCCTGCTCGCGCCGCACCGTTAATGCCGGCGGCGAAAAGGCAGCGCCAAAGTGGACCGAACCGCCCAATCGCGGCCAGGCGCCAGGGCCCTCCTGGTTGCCTCAACCAAGCTTGGTGAGCGCCCTGCGCAGGTTCCGGACAGCCTGCGAGATCCGCTGCTCGTTCTCCACGAGGGCAAAGCGCACGTAGCCTTCGCCGCCGTCACCAAAGCCCATGCCCGGTGAAGTCGCCACGTTGGCCTCAGCCACAAGGTACTTCGCGAATTCGAGCGAACCCATTTCGTGGTACGGCTCGGGCACGGGAGCCCAGACGAACATCGTCCCCAATGGTTTAGCCACGGGCCAACCAATGCGGTTGAGGCCGTCCACCAGGGTGTCGCGACGAGAATTGTAAATCGCGTTGACTTCTTTGGGGTAATCCGGGGCCTCGTTGAGGGCGACGATCGAAGCTATCTGTATGGGCTGGAACGTCCCGTAGTCCAGGTAGCTCTTTATCTTGGTCAAGGCGCCGATCACTTCGGCGTTCCCGACGGCAAAGGCGACCCGCCACCCGGCCATCGAAAAACTCTTGGTCATCGTGTAAAGCTCGACAGCAACGTCCTTTGCCCCCGGGACTTGCAGTACCGAAGGAGGGACATAGCCGTCGAAGTACGTGTCGGAATAGGCGAAGTCGTGCACCAGGACTACCTCGTGAGCGCGAGCAAAGTCGACCACCGCTTGCATCTGCGCCATGTCCACACATTCCGTCGTCGGGTTGTGAGGGAAAGAGAACACGAGCACCTTCGGCTTGGGTGTCGCTGCCTCCCAGGCGGCCTTCATGTTGGCAAGGAAGTCCTGGCCGGGGCCCACGAGGGCGGTACGCACGTCCGCTCCGGCGAACAGCGGGGCGTAGATGTGGATCGGGTAGGACGGGCTCGGCACTATGGCCGTGTCCCCTGGGCCCACTAGCACCCACATCAGGTGCGACAGGCCCTCCTTGGCCCCGATAGTGAAGATGACCTCGGTCTCGGGGTCAAGGTCCACGTCGAAGCGCCGTTTATAGAGCCTGGAAACGGCCAGGCGCAGGTTGGGTATCCCCCGCGACGACGAGTAGCGATGGTTGCGGGGGTTGCGGCTCGCCTCGCCCAGCTTCTCTACTGCTATGGGCGGGCTAGGGATATCGGGGTTCCCGAAACCCAAGTCGATGACATCATCACCGGCCCGGCGAGCTTCGTCGCGCAATCTGTTGATGGTTGCGAACACGTACGGCGGCAACCCGATGATGCGACGGAACTCCACTCATGCCTCCTGACAACGCCTTGACCGGCAGTGCTTCTCGACTCGTCCGGACCAGATCCTTTCATACGAGGGTAGCTCGCCCGACCGGCCCGTCTCGGCGGACAACCCGCCGCCTCACGCGGCGGCTTGTCTGGAGGCCAGCAATGCGGCCCCGACGGCGCCGGCTCGCTCCCCCAGCTGGGCAGCCACGACCTCCACCTCCCTCGCCTGAGGTGCCTCCACCAGCTCCCGGAAAGCTCGTCGCACCGGCCCCATCACGACGCCCGCCGCCTCGATCAGGCCCCCGCCGAGCACGATGACGGACGGGTCCAGCGCGTTGGCAAGGTTCGCCAGGCCCAGGGCCAACCACCAGGCAAAGTCGTCCACGACCTCGAGCGCGCCGGCGTCACCGGCCAGCGCGGCGGTCGTCAGGTGTTCGCCGCGGACCGCCTCCGGGTCCCCTGCCGCCAGCGCCACCACGCGGGGCACCTTCCCGGCTTGAGCTGCCTCCCGCGCCAAACGCCCGAGACCGTCACCCGACGCAAACCGTTCCCAACAGCCCCGCTTGCCGCAGGGGCAAGCGGGGCCCCGAGTGTCGATCACCATGTGACCGATCTCGCCGGCGAAACCGTGGGCGCCCTCCACAAGCCTCCCACCCAGCACGGCGCCGCCGCCGATGCCGGTACCCAAGGTAACCATCAGCACGTCGCCCGCGCCGGCTGCCGCCCCCACCGTGTGCTCGGCCCAGCAGGCGGCCGTGGCATCGTTGAACACAACCGTGGTTGCCCCCTGGACGCGGCGCTTTGCCAGTTCGTGGCGGATGTCGACGCCATCGGCGCTGTGAAGGTGCGGACAGAAGTGGGCCGTCCCGTCACGGCCGATCATCCCGGGGATGCCCACGCCGAGCGGCAGGGCCAGCGGGTCGGCAACATCCGCCCCGACCCGGGCTGCCACCGCGAGCACAGTCTCGATCACTGCCTGCAGTTCCGGTGGGGTTGGCAACTTGTCGGACGCTTCAACTTCGCCACCCGGTCCGAGGCGGACCGCGAGCACCTTCGACCCACCGATGTCAACGCCTATGGACCGGCCCATCGAGGGGCCTGTGGAGGGGCTCATGGACAGGCCGATGGAGGGGCCAGTCGAGGGGCCTACCGACGCGCTGGCGCTGGAGTGGTGCTGATTGCCGTTCAAGCCCACAATCGTACGGCGCGGCGCGCGTCAGCTCAGGACCGCGAAGCGGTGCAGGGCCACTGCCGTTGCCGTTGCCACATTGAGCGAGTCCACACCCGGCGCCATCGGCACTCGGGCTTGCCGGCACAGGCTGAGCACCCTTGGGCTAAGTCCCGGCCCCTCCGCTCCCGCGACCAGAGCCACCCTCTGCCCGCGGAGATCATCGGAGACGGCCTCGATGGTCTCTGCGGTGGGTGATGGGGTGAGCGCCACCGGGACAAAGCCGTAATGGCTCACCAGCTCAAGAGCCGCCGGCCACGGCTCGAGCCGCGCGAAGGGCACCCGCAACACCAGCCCGAGCGAAACCCGGACGCTGCGGCGATAGAGGGGGTCCGCACATGTGGGGTCGAGCAGGACGGCCCCGGCGCCAAACGCGGCTGCGTTGCGGAAGATAGCACCAAGGTTCTCCTGGTCATTCACACCCTCGACTACCACCAGCAACTGGGCCTTTAGCGTGGCGAGCAGCTCCCCAGGGACCACGGGCGGCAGGCGCCGGGCAACGCTGAGCAGGCCCCGGTGGACATCGAAGCCTGCAGTAGCCGCCATCACGTCCTCGTCCACAACGTAAACGGGCACCCCGGCGGGCAAGCAAACCTCGTCGAGCACAACCAGGCGCCGGCGCAGCACGAGTACCGACGCCAGGGGGTACGGCGAAAGCAGCACCGCCTGCAGTGCCAACTTCCCTTCGACCACGAAGACGCCTTCGGTAGGCTCGGCCCTGCGACGCAAGGCAGAATCTTTCAGGCTCCGGTACGGCTTCAACCGGGGGTCGCCCGGATCGTCGACCTCCTGAAAAGGACCGGGCCCCCCGACCGCCGTCAGCCCTCGACTCTTGCTCGCAGCTCTTTCAAGGCCGTGTACGTGATCCTGCCCTCGGCCCGGCGCTTTACGAACACCGGGAGCGGGACCTTGAGGTCCACGACCAGGTGGTAAGTGATGTCGGCAGAGCCGTCGTCACTCGGGGAAATGTCGTAGCTCCCGTCGAGCCGGCGGGTCACGTCTCCTTTGACCTGTTCCCAGGAGAGCCTCGACGGGGCGCCGCTGTAGTCATAGCGCAACGTGTACGACGTGCTACGCCCGAAAGCGGCAGCCCTGAACGTCACCTCCGTGGGCCTCCCCTCTGCATCGCGTTCATCGATGGACACCGCCTTGATGTCGGCTGCCCACTCCGGGTAGTGCTCGAAGTCCGTGAGGACCTGATAGCAGTAAGAAGGGCTCGCCCGGATGACCATCCTTTCGGTGACCTGCTCTTCCACTCACACACCTCCTAAGGCCAAGACCTTACGCGCCGCCGCCCGCCCGCGTTGGTAACTGGTCCAGGGCGCCGGCAAGCTTCACAGCCAGGATGTCATAGGAAAGCTCGTTTTCGGCCCGCCGGCGCCCCTCCTCGCCCATCCGGCGTGCTCGCAGTGGATCCGAAAGGATTGAGGCCAGAGCGTCGGCGACACCGACCACCTGGGCTCTCCTTTCGCGGGAGCTCAGGTTACGGGAGCTCGAGTTTGCGCCCTCCCCTCCGCCCTTCACAACCACGCCGGTCTCCCCATCGACGACGGCTTCGCCCGCCCCGCCGCTGCCGATGGTGACGCAGGGGAGTCCCGCAGCCGCCGCCTCGACGAGGACGATGCCGAAGCCCTCCTGTTCGAGGCCCCACCAGCGCGACCGGCAGCACAGGGCGAACACGTCGCCGCAGGCGTAGAAATCCGGCAGATCCTCATCGGGCAACCTCCCCAGGAAATCCACCCGGGCACGGGCCTTCGCCGCTAGTTTTTCCAGCCTGGCACGGTCCCTGCCAGCACCGGAAATGGCGACCGAGAGCCCCGGGAAGCGGCCAGCGATCGCGGAGGCGCCCTCGATCAGCGTGTCCATGCCCTTGCGAGGGACCAGCCGGCTGACGCTGACCACAAGCGGGCCGGTCACGCTCAGGCCCAAGCGTGCCCGGGCTGCGGCGCGGTCGATCTGAGCCAGCGGGCGGAAGCGCTCGGTATCGACCCCCGGCGGCACCCGGACCGCCGGCGGGGACTGGCTTGCCGGCGAGAGGGCCGACCCGGTACCCACAGCCTGGCAGCTATGGCCCTCACCCTGGCCCATGGCCCTGCGCGCCTCGGCCTCCGGGTAGCAACCCGCCGCGATCAGGAGCGAGGCGTGGCGCAGGGCCCGCGCCAGCAGCTGGCGGCTACCGGGTAGGCGCCCGGGCACTGTCACCTCGGCGCCGTGCAACACAAGCGCGTAGGGGAGCCCGAGAGAGGGCCCGATGAGACCAAGCGGGAGGGCCGGGTCAATCACGAAAGCCTCTGCCCTAACGCTGCGGGCCAGTTCCCGGGCCTTGTGAGCCAGATGAGGTTGCGGCAACAAGACAGGTTCCCTGGCCCTCACGATGCGGAACTCCTGCTGACGGTCCCACGGCTCCGCGCCGGCGTAAGACGACGCGGTGAGCACGGTAACATCATCCGGTGGCAGACGTCGCCACAGCTCCCACAGGTACGACTGGATGCCGCCCACTTTGGGCGGGAAGTCGTTGGTGAGCAGGATGTGGCGCACTTCCTATATGTCTAGCCCCGGGTGGCGCACAACGCAGGAGGTTCGGAGAACTGCCTTGACGGCGGGCTGGGCCCGCGCCCCCTTAGTTGAGTGCCCCGGGGCACCCCGCCAGTGCGGCAGGCAAGCCGGTCCGAAGCCCAGGCACGACAAATTACCGGTTCGTGACCCCTTGGCTGGCCTCGTCGAAGGTGCGGGGCACCACTTCGTTCTGGCGGCTCAGCTCCTGCCGCACAACCGGTGACGGGTCATTGTCAAGACGGGGTGCACGCGCCAGTAGATCCAAGCGGCCCATCCTCGCGGCCGCCCAGACGGCGTGGGCGCGCAGCATTCCGTCAGCGCTCGACAGGTACCGGGCCAGGGTAGCTCCGACCGCCGGCGACTGGCCATCGCCAATGTTGGCGAGTACGACCAAAGCGTTGCGGCACAGGTAGCGGGGGTCCCGGTGCGGGATGTACCAACGGCTGTGGCGCGCCAACAGCTCGGGACCGGAGGCGGCAAGCATGTCGAGCACGTCGACTTCGCTCCCGTTGCCTGGTCCGGGACCGGTCCCGCTGGTGGCCTCGGGTTGGTCCCCGGCAGGCGGCTTGAGCCCCGGCCACGGGCGCACCTGGGCGCGGTTCGCAGGGCAGGTCTCCTGGCAGTCGTCGCAGCCATAGATGCGATCCCCGAGCGCCACCCGGTACTCGAAAGGGAACATCCCCGGCGCCTGAAGGAGCCAGGCCAGGCACTTGCGAGCGTCCAGCACACCGGGCGCCACAAGCGCGCCCGTAGGGCAGGAGGAGAGGCAGCGCCGGCACGCCCCGCAACCGTCTTGCACCAAATTGCTCGGTGGCAGCGGGGCGTCGGTGACAACCGAACCGAGGAGGAACCAGGAACCAAGCCGCGGTAGGAGGATGTTGCAGTTTTTGCCGAACCAACCTATGCCTGCTGCCTGGGCCGCGGCCCGGTCGACCAAGGCGTTGTCATCCGCCAAGGCCCGGGCCGCCCAACCGTGCGACTTCAGCAGGTCGACAAGTGTTCCCAGCGCTGCTTCCAGATCCCGGTAATGGTCCCAGCGAGCGTAGCGGGCGACGGTACCCTTGGGCCGAGAATCGTCGCCGGGCGGAGCACCCATGCCGGGCGGAACATCCTCGGCGGCCCCCGAACCACGGAACTGTCCATCATCTCCGTAGGCCCACGCCCCCACGACCAGCGCCGCCGCTCCTGGGACCACCCGTTGCGGCTCGGTCGACCGGGCTGGGTTGCGATAGGTGAACTGCATGCCACCGGCAAAACCGGCGGATTTGCGCTCCTCCAGGATGCGCCTGGTGGTCTCCATCGGTGCCGCCGGAGCGATACCCACAGCGGCGAACCCGGCCTGCTTCGCCCGCTGGCGCAACTCCTCACACAGTCGGGCCATGTCCGACGGGGGCCCGGCCGACATGGCCTTTCCCACTGGCTTCCCGTCGGTCGCCAAAGGCCCTTCCACTCGCTCCAGCTTGCCGCCTCCGCGGCGTCAGCCGATCGCCACGGCCCTGCGATGGTGGCGGATCGGAGGTACTAGTCCACTGCGCCCCAGCATACGCAGGGCGCGCTCCTCGGCGACATCGAACACGACCGCGTCCTCGGGCGCGCGGTCGCAGATGAACGTCACGACGCAATCGCTGCAGGCGTCTGTCCCTTGCATGACACAACCTTCGCAATCGATGGTCAAAGTTGCCATGGCGCGATGTTCCCACTGGGCAGTGACCAAAACTCCCCCTGACGGTTCCACCACTGGGCCCACGCCGCAAGCAGCGCTACCGTTAGCCCAATGGTCACAGCATTCGTCCTGATCGACGCCGAACCGGTGCGGGTGGCCGGCCTGGCCGAAGAAGTAGCCGCCGTAGAGGGTGTGGCGGAAGCCTACTCGGTGGCCGGCCACGCCGACGTCGTCGCCGTCATCCGAGTAAAGAAGCTGGAAGAGCTGGCCCAGATCGTTACGGGACGGCTCCATGCCCTCCCCGGAGTAACCGACACCCGCACCCTGGTCGCCTTCCAGTCTTACAGCCGGAAGGACCTCGACGCCATGTGGGAGCTGGGCGCCGACTGAGACCAGCCGACTGAGACCAGCCGACTGAGACCAGCCGACTGAGACCAAAGACGGCCCCTCCCGCTCCGGGGCCACGTGCCGACGGGCAGCCTGGGGCCTACGATTTTGTCGTGGATGACCTTGTGCTCGTGCTGATTGCGGTACTGGCCCTGCCGGTGGTGATCTTGACCGGTAGCGCCTTCTTGGCCACCTCGTCATTGCGCCGGGCCAACCGGGTCTTCCCATCAAGTCGGGCCGTTTCCTCCCCGCCCCTTTGGTGGCTGTGGAGCCCGGGCCCAGGGGCAACACTGCACCGACGGCTGCGCGCCACTTGCGAACTGGCCGGTTCGGTGGCAGGGCCGTTGGCCCGGGCCCGGAGATGGCCGAGACGGCGGGCACAACCGGCCACCGACCGCATCGCCGAACTGGCCCGCGAGGTGCTCCAGACGGCCGTCTTGCTTGACCGCGAGGTCGTCACGGCCAGCAACCTGACCCGGGGGCTCCCCCGTGCTCAGGCCCTGGCGGCGCTCGACTACCAAGTCAGGGGCGTCGAGGACGCGGCCCGCCGGGTGCACCAACTGGCGACCAGGAGGGCCCAGTTGGCCCACCAGGAAGGCTTCAGCGCCCTCAGTCTCGACCAGCGCATCTCGGCAATGGAAGAGGCCCTGAACGAGCTCACGCCCCGCCCGCCGACGGTCTGACCACCCCCGATCCCCCGGCACTGAGGGCCGCTCCCCCGACGTCTCCCGCACTCCCGGCGTTTGCCGCCCTGGCGCCAACCCCGCGGCTCAGGACAGCGGCCGCCGCCTTCAGCACTCGGGCTGGGGGCACAGCTAGATGTTAAGGGCAGGACGGCGCTAACACCGCGCTCAGCCCTGGCGTCCCGCCTCCGAGCGGGACAGGCTGACCAGGCGCTCCAGGCAGGCGTTGGCCCGACCGCTGTCAATTGAGGCGCCCGCCCGGGACAGGCCCTCTTCAAGGTCGGCGGCGTCACCCACCACCACGAGGGCGGCAGCCGCGTTGAGCAAGACGATGTCGCGGTGCGGGCCCCTCTCGCCCCCAACCACGGCCTTGACCACTGCGGCATTGTGCGCTGGGTCCCCACCCTTCAGTTCTTGGGGATGGGCAGGGGCAAGGCCGAGAGCACCGGGGTCCACGGCGAAACTGCGCGGCCCGCCCGCGCCGGCGCTCCACTCGACCACCCTCGAAGGGGCGACGGTGGACAGCTCGTCCAGGCCGTCATCACCGTGAACGACCCACGCCCGCTTGGCCCCGGACGCGCCCAAGACGCGGGCCAGGCTTTCGGCAACCCGGCCATCGCCTACACCGACCAACTGGTATGGCGCCCGGCCCGGATTGGCCAACGGCCCGAGAAGGTTGAAGGCAGTGGGCACGCCGAGCTCCCGGCGCGTCGGCACTACATGTCGCATGGCGGGGTGGTACCGCGGTGCGAAGCAGAAGCCGATGTTCGCTTGTTGGATGCAGCGGGCCACCGACGCCGGTGGCAGCGCGATCTCAACCCCGAGAGCTTCCAGCACGTCAGCCGAACCGGTCCGCGACGACGCTGCCCTCCCTCCGTGCTTGCACACGGGCACCCCGGCACCGGCGACTACGAGCGCGGCAATGGTCGAGACGTTGATGGTGCCGGCACGGTCGCCGCCCGTCCCACAGGTGTCGACAAGGCGTTGAGCAAGTTCGTGCGGCACCGGTACGGTCTCGGCGACGTCGAGCATGGCTTCGAGCATTCCCGTGAGCTCTGCGGGCGTTTCACCCTTGCAGCGCAAGCCGAATATGAACGCCGCCATCTGAGACGCGCTGGCCGCGCCCTCGAGGATCTCCCGCAGGGCAGCGGCGGCTTCGAGTGCGCTCAGGTCTTCTGCGGCTGCCAACCTGCCCAGCACGAAGGGCCAGCCGCCGATGTCGCTGAGGTCCGGTCCCAGCGGTCGGGCGGGGTGATCTGGCGACGGCGCGCCGTCGATAGGGTCGGCCACACCCCCACCGTACTAAAGCGATGGGAAGGGCCCTTGAGCCTTTGCCTGCCAGTGGCTAAGGTCCTCCTGCGCAGGCTTAACCTGCACCTGGTTGGAGGGAGCGTCCGATAAGCATCCTGGTGATCGACATAGGCAGCAGCGCAGTAAGGGCGGCCGTGGTCAGAGCCGACGCGACGATCGACACCCGCCGCCAAATCGCACTTCCGCCCCAACGCCCGATGCCGGGCTTGGTCGAAGTAGACGGGATAGCGCTGGCCCGGGCCACTGTGGAGGTTTCCCGCGCCTGCCTCGACGAAGGCGGCCCGGTAAGTGGCGTCGCTGTTACCAACCAGCGCGGCACAACGATCGTCTGGGACGCGACTACGAGCGAGCCGGTCGGGCCCGCCTTGTCCTGGCAGGACTTGCGCACGGCAGGTACCTGCCTGGAGCTCCAAGCCGACGGCTTGCGCCTCAACCCTAGCGAGTCCGCCACCAAACTGGCCTGGCTCCTCGACACCTACGACGCCCAACGGCGCCGAGACCTGCGCTTCGGCACCCTCGACACCTGGGTGATCTGGACCTTGACCAACGGTGGGGCCCATGTGACCGACTTCAGCAACGCGGCCGTGAGTGGGCTCCTCCCGAGTGAAGGAGTGCTTGCGGGCACCGCCGGCCTGGCCTGGGACCCTTCTCGCTTGGAGCGCTTCCGGGTGCCAGAAGCCTGTATGCCCGCTCTCGTACCCTCGTCGGGCGCGGTGGCACAGGCAACGGCCTTGCCCGGCGCGCCGCCGATATGCGGGATAGCGGGAGACCAGCAAGCATCCCTGATCGGTCAGGGGTGCGTGCGACCGGGTGACGCCAAAGCGACGTTCGGGACGGGAGCATTCCTGGACGTCAACATCGGCACCGAACCACCCGCGTTCGGGATGTTCGGCAAGACCGGGGAGCGCGGTTGCCTGCCGGTCATCGCCTGGCAGCGTGAAGGTGTCATCACCTGGGGTGTCGAGGCACTCATGCTTTCCGCCGGCACCGTCCTGACCTGGCTGGTGGACGACCTCGGCCTGTTGTCCGACGCGGCCGAGTCGGCTGAAGTAGCAGGACGCTGCGCCGACACCGGCGACGTTTTCTACGTCCCCGCCCTCATCGGCCTGGGCACCCCGCAATGGGATCTCGGGGCACGTTCTTTGTTCATCGGCATGACGGCCGGGACCGGCCGGCCCGAGCTGGTACGGGCGGTGTTGCGAGGAGTGGCGCAACGAGGAGCCGACCTACTGGAAGCGGCCGAGGCCGACTCCGGGTACACGGTGTCCCGCTTGCGGGCCGACGGAGGCATGACCGCCAACCCGGTCTTCGTCCAGGAACTGGCCGACGCCTGCCAGAGGCCGATAGAAATATCCGTCGAGCTGGAAGCGACCTCGCTCGGGGCAGGCTTCCTGGCCGGGTTGGCCACAGGCGTCTGGTCCAGCGAGGAAGACATTATCTCCGTGGCCACACCACGGCTGGTGGTCGGGCCGGCCGGCAGTGACCGCCGGGCCCGCTGGAAAGAGGCCGTGTCCCGCGCGGAACGCTGGATACCGGAGCTGTCAGCGCTCAAGTTCTGACCCCCTCAAATGACTGGCAGGTCTGCGGCTGCCCGGCCTCAGGCTCCCGTGCCATTGCCGCTACGTTGAACAGGCGCCGGCGCGCCCCGGGCCACCGCGAGGGCAGCGTCGAGCTGGCGGTCGGCACGGACGGCTTTGCGTTCTTCCTCCCTCGCCCACTCAACGAATAACAACGCCAACGCGGCCACGATGAAGACCTCGGCCAGGCCCCACAGGACCTCCCCACCGGCCTGGGTATCGGCCAGCGTGTTCGCCACCGGGTACAGCGGTTTGGTGACGTTGGCGACGAGGAGGCCAAGGAGTGCATCGAAGGGTACCGACACGAATACGAGGACAAACCGGGCCCCGAACCCTGCGGCCCGAGGTGTTGCGTCCCTCCCGACGATGGTCCACCACAGCAGGCACCCAACGACGAGGAACTGAAGGTGTACATACGCCAGGAAAAGAGGATGGCGTTCCGACAAGGCGTACAGCGGGGTGAGGAAGTAGGCGTACATCGTGCCCATGGCCGCCACGAAAACCACGATCGGGTGATCGGCGGCGCGCGCCCGGCGACTGCGGACCAGCTTGACCAAGAAAGCGTTGGCCCGACCCGGGGACTGCAGGGCCAGGCGCAGGGGCGTCCCGATCGCTAGCAGCGGAGGGGCGACGTCCACGAGCAGCAGGAGCTGGACGACATGAGCGGTGAAGTTCGATCTCTGGTAATAAGCGATGCCCCCCTCGACCGCATAGGCGACGACGAGAATGCCGACCACGAAAGGCACCACCTTGAGCGGGGACCAGCGCCTTGCGCCTGCCGCCAGCCGCCGCACAGCTCCCAGGTACCAGACCAGCACGAACAGCTGGACCGCCATGGCTAAGACCGAGGCCCAGGCCGTCTGCCAGTTGAACAGCAGCACGGTCGCCTGGGGGTCAGGGGATCTCATCTGTCGGGCCAGCCTAACCTTGCACCGGCCAGATCGCCCCGCCCGGCGCTCGAGCCTCGGCCAGGTCGGCCCGCGCCTTGGACGGGTCGCCGGCCGGCTCGGAACCAAGCACGTCGCCAACCCACCAGTGCCACGCGACCTGCTTCAGCCGGCCTTGCCTCCTGCCAGAAGACTGTCGTGCCAGCCAGCGTGTAGTAGCCAAGGCCGAGCGTGCCTTCTACCAGGCCAGAGGCACCCAGAGGCGACTCCCACGTCCCAAAGGGCGCGACTCTGGCCATCAGGCGGTGTGGCTGGTGGGTGCCCCCGTCCCCATCAGGCCGATCTCGCTCTGCGGTGGTGACGGCCGCCTCCGGCCAGGTTTGGCAAGAAGTGCACCCCAGACGGTGGCCGCGGGCCCAGGGGGCGCGTCAGCGCCAAGCGCCAGCTGAGCCTTGACCCTGAGGGTAACCCTGTGCTCCATGTAGAAGGCCAGGAGCGGCACCAGTCCCGAGCACACCATGCCCAGTAACTGCACCGCCTTGAAACGGGCCCGGGCGGCCAGGTCCAGACAGGAGACCAGGTAAACGATATAGAGGAACCCGTGCAGGGTCCCCACGATCTCGACCACGGCTGTCCAGGGCCAGTTATTGTGGCCGACGAGCTGTAGCGGGATGCCCACGAAACACACCGTCGCCAGGCCCACGCCGACTGTTATCGCCATCACCCGGTAGCGGGCCAGCGCACCCGCGGTCCCCCCTAGCGAGCTCAGACGCGGGGATGAGCCGCTCACGGGTCGGTTACGCTCTGCGCCGCACGTGCCCCTATGCCAGCTGCTCCCGCAGTTCCTGCAAATGGGAGCCCTCTCGGGTTGCGCCAGGTTTTGCGCGCCCGCCCGCTCGCAAGAGTCCTGAGGTACTCGTTGTATGCCATGAGCTCGGGGCTTTCGAGCGCCTTGTCCCAGACGAGAGGCTGTGGGGGGACCTCGTCGTCGCGGTGCAACAAAGACCGGCGGACCTTCTGCGGCTTCTCGAAGTCCGTTCCGTGCCGCTCGTCATGGATCAACTGCCACCAGGCGACAACACCGAGAAGGGCGAAGATCGGCCATTCGATCGAGTAGAAGTAGCTCAGCAGGTTGCCGCTGAGCGCCCGGTTGACCTGCCACCAGCCGGCCACGAGGCAGCCGGGGACTACGGTGACCAGGAGGAAGTGCAGGACGAAGGCCCGGCGGGACAGCCATCGGTTGCGCACAGGGTGCAATCCTAGGGGCCGGCCGGTCCTACGGGGGCGCCCGGCCCGGGTAGGTCGGCGGATCGAGCAACCAGCCACGGGCCCGGCCATGAGGCAAATGCTGCGGTCCGCGCGCCGGGGCCGACCCTCCCGACGGCCTCGACAGCACGGACCGACAACCTTGGCGCCTGCCATGCGAACCGGTGAGCCGGGTTGCATGACAAGCACTACGCCGCGCACCCGGCGTTCTATATCAGCTTGCCTTGACAGCAGCCAAAAGTCTGGTCAGGGAATCCTTGGCATCCCCAAAGAGCAGGATCGTCTTGGGGTCGAAAAAGAGGGCGTTGTCGACACCCGAAAAACCGGGCCGCAGGCTGCGCTTCAGGAACACGACGTTCTTGGCGTAGTCGACGTTCAAGATGGGCATGCCGTAGATCGCGCTCCCAGGGTTGTCCCGGGCGGCCGGGTTTACTACGTCGTTGGCCCCGACTACGAGCGCCACGTCAGTGATCGGGAACTCGTCGTTGGCTTGGTCCATCTCCTCCAGATCCTCGTAGGGAGCGTTGGCCTCGGCCAGCAAGACGTTCATATGCCCCGGCATCCGGCCGGCAACAGGGTGGATCGCATAAGCGACTTCCACTCCGCGCGCTCGGAGGGCGTTGGCGAGCTCGACAGCCACATGCTGGGCCTGGGCTACCGCCAAACCGTACCCGGGGACGATCAAGACCTTGCGGGAGTAGGTGAGCAGTGTCCCGATGTCAGTGGCGTCACCGCTGCGGACGGTGCGGCCCTCGGCGGGACCGCCGGCATCGGGCCCACCCGTCGGAGCGGCACCGAAGCCGCCCAGGATGATGTTGGGCAGCGAGCGGCCCATGGCGTCGCTCATCAGCTTGGTGAGCAGAGCGCCAGACGCGCCGACCAGTGTCCCTGCCACCACGAGGATCACGTTGTCCAGGACGAAGCCGTCGGCAGCCACCGCCAGGCCGGTGAAACTGTTGAGCAACGAGATGAGCACAGGCGTATCCGCTCCGCCGACCGGCAGGACGACGCCTGACCCGAGGGCGAGGGCCACGACAGTCAGCAGGATGATGACTACCAGGTGGGGCGAGGCCACGATGGTCACGCCGAAGCCCACGACCGCAAGCCCGAGGATGCCGTTTACGACCTGCTGGCCGGGGTAAAGGACAGGCGCCCCGGTCATCAACTCCTGGAGCTTGGCAAAGGCGAGCATGCTGCCGGAGAACGAAAGGCAGCCCACAACTAGGGCGAAAAGGATTTCGACGCCCTTTTGGCCGGGGATATTAGGCAGTCGCGACAGGTACTCCGTCAGCGAAATGACGGCGGCGGCCGCTCCTCCGACCCCGTTGAAGATGGCCACCATTTGGGGGATACCCGTCATTGGCACCATACGCGCGGCCGGTATGGCTACCGCCGCCCCCAGGACCATCCCGGCAGCGATCACCCAGTCGTGGCCGGGGTCCTGGCCCTGGGCCAGGAAGGTGAGGGCCACAGCGACGACCATGCCGGCCACGCCTACCAGGTTGCCGTAGCGCGCGTTACGCGGCGAGCTGAGAGCTTTGAGGGCAAGGACAAAGCAGATGGCGGCCAACAGGTAAATAGCCGTCATGCCGTCGGCATGGATATAGACGGACCCGATCATGGCTTGGCACCACCCTCAGCATCGTTCTTGGCGCTGTCCGGGGACGCCCCAGGCTTAGCCTGTTGGCGGCCTTTGAACATCTCGAGCATCCGGTCAGTGACGACCACGCCGCCGACGATGTTGAGCGTGGCCAGGAACACTGCCACGAAAGCGAGGGACATTTGCATGGCCCCGTGGGCTTCGGCGGCGATCGTCATCGAGCCGACCAGGATGACCCCGTGTATGGCGTTACTGCCCGACATAAGGGGTGTGTGCAGGATGCTCGGCACTTTGGAGATCACTTCGAAACCCACAAAGACCGCGAGGGCGAAGACGACTAGTAGGTCAATGCCATCAGTGATCATGCGGGCGGCTCCTGTAATGCAGTGCGGGTAGGCTCATGGTGCACCGAACCAGCGACGGTGACCGCGCTCTGGTCGATGACCTCGTCGCTGAAGTCAGGGGCCAGTTGACCGTCCTTCACCAGTAGTTTCACAAACGAGCTGACGTTGCGCGCGTAGAGGCTGCTGGCGTGGGTAGGCATGGTGGCGGCGAGTTCGGATGCGGCAATTATGTGAACACCCTGGACGGTCACTTCCTGGCCCTCCCTAGTCAGTTCGCAGTTGCCACCGCTGGCCGCGGCCAGGTCGACGATGACCGCTCCCGGGCGCATGGCACCCACCATGGCCTCCGTGACGAGCACAGGGGCTTTGCGGCCCGGAATGGCGGCGGTCGTTATGACGACGTCCGAGGCAGCCACGTGCGTGGCAATCATCTCTTGCTGGCGGGCGAGGAACTCGTCGGACTGAGCCGCGGCATACCCGCCACTGCCTTCCTGGGCCTCCAGCGGCAATTCGAGGAACATCGCTCCCAGGCTCTTTACCTCGTCCTTTGCCGCGGTCCTCACGTCGTACGCACTAACCACTGCACCGAGGCGGCGCGCCGTGGCAATGGCTTGTAGACCGGCGACGCCGGCTCCCATCACCAGCACGCGCGCCGGTGGTACGGTACCGGCTGCCGTCATGAACAGGGGGAAGAACTTAGTCTGGCGGTTGGCTGCCAGCAGCACCGCTTTATAGCCGGCCACCATGGCTTGCGAAGAGAGCGCGTCCATCACCTGGGCACGGCTTATCCGCGGCACTAACTCGAAGCTGAAGGACGTGACTTTGCGTCTTGTCAGGCACCTCACCACGTCGAGATAGGCGCTCGGCGCTAGAAAGCTGAGAAGGGCTGCACCCTCGTGCAGCAGGTCAACCTCCTCAACAGTGGGAGGTTGCACCTTGGTTACCACATCTGCGGCCTGGTAAAGTTCGGCTGCGCTGTCGACCAGGGTCGCACCAGCCGCCGCGTAGTCCTTGTCTTCATAGAGCGCGAACTCTCCAGCGCCACGCTGGACCAGCACTTCGACGCCCCCGGCGAGACGTCCAAGCTCGCCCGGCACAAGTGCTACCCGCTGCTCACCGGGTCTTGTCTCTTTGGGTACCGCTAGTTTCACTTGGGCCTCCGTCCAAACAAGGAGACCCTACACCAGCTCACTGACCGGCTTCGTCATTTGGCAGCTGAAAGACGACGAAGGCAGCCCCGACGGAGGCCCTCGCCTAGTTCAAGTAACGAACGTGCCGGTCAGCGAGCGTTGGACCGCCGGCTAACGACGCCGGCCGCCCTTGGACTGAGCTGCCTCGTAAGCGGCCCTGACTTCGCCCGGGATGCGGCCGCGGTCGCCGACCGCGTAACCCTGGGCACGCGCCCACTCCCGGATTTCGGCCTGGGACTCGCCGCGGGGTGCAGCGGCTGGGCGGGCGGCACGGGTGGCGCGCCCTGCCGGCGTGGCGCGACGGCGGCCACCACGGCCTCCGCGGCCTGCCGAATGGCCCGCGCTGGCATACCCGTCCAAAGTACCTTTCACCTCATCGAGGTGCTTCTTGCAAAGGTCGAGGGTGTAAGTCTTGCCCCCGTAGCTGAATGACACCGATTCGGAAGCGCTGACTTCCCCATCTTCAAGGTCGCAAGTAACGACAACCTGCGTGATACGGGCCACTACAATCCCCTTTCGGCTGCCGGCCGCGCTCCCTTGCGCGGCGTCAATAGGCAACACTACTTGATTGGCGCGCCAAATGACAATTCTCGCGCTGGTCCGCGTCGACTTCCGAGTTCACCACTTGCCGGCCCCAGTTGTGGTCAAGGCAGATCTCGGGGAACTGGCGCGTAGACCACTTCACGTGGCCCGCTTAGAGGCCCGCAAAACTCGCTACCACAACGGGAAGGCCCACCGGCTCTTGCAGTAACCCCAGACAGTGGGAACGCTGCACAGGGGGGCAACGGTTGGCCTCCCTGCGGAAGATAGTTTTACGGACCTCTCAAGTGCCTCTGCAGTGGGCGCTGCGGGCCTCGATCCCGCGACCTCCGCCTTGTAAGGGCGGCGCTCTTCCAACTGAGCTAAGCGCCCGGCCGTTACATGCTAGTGCTCGGCTCGTGGGAAAGGACTGCCACCGGCAAGATCAGGCCCGTCGCAGCTTTGCGAGTTGACTACGCGGTCTTCAGCCGTTGCGTGGCGTACTCAAGGCACTCCGGCCTTTGGTGCCGGCTTTGGACCAGCCTTTGGCTCGGGTCATCCTGGGGGAACGTCGGTTGGCTAGGCATTCCGGCCACTACTTTGGGAGGTCGGCCGCGTTTCCGTTTCTTGACAATGACCACTCCATCGGCAAACAGCTCGCCTCCCCACACGCCGACCGGCTCGCGCCTGGCCAGCGCGGTTCGGAGGCAGGGGACCATCAAAGGGCACGTAGTGCAGATCGCCTTGGCCACCTCGATCTCCGCTATCTCATCTGAGAAGAAAAGGGCTGTAAGCGTGCTCGAGCCGTCGCGGCAGGCCGCCGCCTCCCAGGTAACTGCGGCTGTCACCTCAATCTCGTCATCGTTCTCGGCCCAGCTATACGCGAACATCTCCGTTCCTTTCGGTCTTCAACCTGTCGTGTCACTGTGGCTCGCTGCCAGACAAACAAAGAGGCCGCCGGGGTACCCCGGCGGCCTCTGGGCCAATCCTGCGAGTGGGCCGTTCAACTCGGTAATCGCTCGCTTTGGCTCATCGGCCGCTCAGGGTTGCGGTACCACTTGTACGTAAAGGACCCCACCCGCATGGCACTAATAGCGCAATTGGCCACACCTTGCGTGCCCACGGACGGCCCCTGGTGCTCGGAGGGGTCAGCAAGGCGCGCCAAAGCCAGCCCTGCTGCATACGTGGTACCCATAGCCGGCTGACCTCCTTCTGACCGCGTTCTGCCTGTTGTAGTAGTTCCGCCAACCATCGCAGCACGTTCCGCACCTGAAGTCAACTCAATTTCCTGCCCGTGGCAAGGGACCGCCGGCCAGGCCCCGCCCCTCGGTCCAGCAGCTAGGGCTGCTGAAGTCGCTTTGCCATTAGGCCATCCAAAAGTGCCCGAGTCGGCGCGGCGATGATCGTCCGGCGCTCACCAGGCTGGCGGACGACGAGATTGCGCCCGTACACCTCTCTTATGAACACGCCGGCCTCCTGGCACACAAGGAGTGCGCCCATGTAGTCCCAAGGCGCCAGGCTTCGCGGGCTACAGTCGACAAACCCGTCGACCGCACCGCAAGCGACAGCGCAAAGGTCCAGCGCCGCCGCTCCCAGGGACCGGTACTGCGCCCAGCCGAAGTTGGACGCCGGGTAGCCGTTGAAGGCAAGGACCGATGAGCTTATGTCCTCCACTTTGCTGGGCGAGATGGGTTGGCCATTGCGCAGGGCACCTTGCCCTCGGACCGCCTCGAAGCGCACCCCCGTCGGCGGACTGACCACGACGGCCGCCACGGGACCCCCGGCGTCCAGGGCACACAGGCTTATGGCCCACCACGGCAACCCGCGCGAGGCGTTGGTCGAGCCATCCACGGGGTCGAGCACCACCAGCACGGGACGCTCAGGGTGGTGGGTCCCGGACTCCTCGGAGAAGACACCGAGCCCGGCGGCATCCAGCACGCCGATGGCTGCCGCGTCAGCAGCAGTGTCGTGGCGGTACTGGTTGTGGCCGAGCCCGGTCAGGCTCCAGTCCTCCTGGTGCGCCAACACCCTTATCACCGCGTCAGCGGCAGCATGGAGGACAGCAATCAAATCGTCGGGCATCTGCTCCCACGGTTCCACAAGACGTGCCACCGCGCCAACCCGGCCATTAGCGTTGTAGAGATGGCCGTGATCGATGTCGCCGGGTACGTTGCGGAGCTGAAAGACCACGCCGTAGACCACGGCTTCCACGTGCACGACGAGAGGCACTTCGTCGAGACCTACTCGCTGCGCCAGGCTTGGGAGGTGGACCTGCACCCGGAAGAGGCTTGCAACGGGCCGCTCGACCTTCACCTTGCCCTGGAAGTCGACCCCAGGGTTCTGCTCTCGTTCGAAGACGCGGTCGTCGACTTGCCCGAAGGCACCGACCCACCCGACGACTACCACTTCCCATTGACCTTCACATGGGCGCTTCCCCCGCTGCCCCACGGCCCCGATTTACTCCACCTCGCCATCGACCTGGCCGGCATAGGAGGGGTCGACTTCCCCGTGGAAGCATCGGCGATCGACAGCTACCCTTCAGCGACGGACCCGGCGGAACGGCGGCTCACGGTCATTGCCCGTCAGAAGGTCTCGCTGGCCCGGGTCCTAGCCGGCGAAGAGCTGCTCTGCGATATCTTCGACCGCGCACTGGCGGTGAGCCAGTACCTCCTGGAGTCGGCACCGGCCTGGATGAGCCAGGACTGACAACCACTGGGCGACCGCCCATGGCCACTCGGGTGCCCCTCGTAGTGAGACCAGGGCGTCGCTGCTCCCACCCCGGCTTTGTTGTCGGGGTCGGCAGCGCGGGGCAAGCTCACGAATATGATTGCGCCATCCAGGTACCAGCACCGGAGGGGAACCGACCGTGAGTTCAACCGCCGAACTGCTAACCAACAACGCCCATTACGCCGCGGGTTTCGACAAGCGCTACCTCCCTCCACACCCCACCAAGAAGGTCGCCATCCTCACCTGCATGGACGCCAGACTGGACCCAGCCAAAGCCTTGGGCCTGCAGGAGGGTGACGCCCACGTGATCCGCAACGCCGGGGGCGTGGCCACAGAGGATGCCATCCGTAGCCTGGTACTTTCGCAGCGCCTGTTCGGGACCGAAGAGATCGTCCTGGTCCACCACACCAAGTGCGGGATGGAGACGTTCCGCGACGACGCTGTGAAGGACCAGATCCTCGCTGACACCGGCCTCCGGCCGAGCTTTGCCCTCGAGGCCTTCCCGCGGGCCGAAGACGACGTGAGACAGACGGCCGCGCGGATAAAGGCGAGTCCTTTCGTGCCCCACAAGACGGTCCGGGCGTTCATCTACGACGTGGACACGGGCAAGCTGCAGGAAATCGCCCTCCCGGCGTAACCGGGACGAAACCGAATAGGTACCGCCGGGGGCGGCGCGTAGGCCGCCACGGGGGCACCCGTCGCACCCCCGTTGGCGAAAACCCAGGCCGCGACCTCCCGGATGAGGCGAGGGACGACCTCGGTGAGCTCCTCCATTTTCACGCTTTCCCGCAGGACGCCGTAGGTGCTCTCCGGCACCTCCAAGAAATCAAGGTGGTCGGTGCGCCGTAGGTCGCGGCGCACCGCCTGATGGTATCATTAAGCTATCGTCAAGATCATAAGGCTAGCCGGCGCGGAGCCGGCGCGGACCACGGAGGCTCATATGAGCAACGAACACGAAACAAGAGTGTGGACGGGCTGGCCGGTGCTGGCATTGACCATTGCGCTGTACGTCTTTGGCTCGGTGATGCTCGCCCGCGGCGCCAAGTGGGAGGTCTGGACCGGGCTCGGCGCGCTTGCGCTGGCGGTGCTCTCTTCGCTGGGCTTTTTCACCTTGCAGCCCAACGAGGCGAGGGTGCTCATCCTGTTCGGCCGTTACAAAGGCACCACGCGCCAGGTCGGGTTCTTATGGGGCAACCCGTTCTTCAGCAACGGCTCCACTGGTAGGCGCTCGCGCCCTCTCGGCCGGCGCGACCCGGGCACTGCGCAGGCTGCCCGGCGCGTGCCCCGCTACAAGATCTCGTTGCGCGCCCGGACCCTCAACGGCGAGCGCCTGAAGGTGAACGACCGCTCCGGCAACCCGGTCGACATCGCTGCGGTGGTCGTCTGGCACGTCCAGGACACCGCCCAGGCGATCTTCGACGTGGACGACTTCGAAGCTTACGTCGACATGCAGAGCGAGACATCGCTCAGGCATCTTGCCACCTCCTACGCCTACGACCACGGCGAGGGAGAGGAGAGCGCGGTCACGCTGCGCGGCAACGTTGACCAGGTCTCCGACGCGCTGAAGGCCGAGCTTGGGCAGCGGCTCCTCAAGGCGGGCGTCGCCGTCGACGAGGCCCGCCTCACCCACCTCGCTTACGCACCGGAGATCGCCCAGGCCATGCTGCGCCGCCAGCAGGCCGAAGCCATCATCGCCGCCCGCCAGAAGATAGTCCAGGGCGCCGTCGGGATGGTCGACCAGGCGCTCCAGATGTTCAGCGAAAGGAACCTCGTCGAGCTCGACGAGGAACGTAAGGCCGCGATGGTGAGCAACCTGATGGTCGTACTCTGCGGCGAGTCCCAGGTCAGCCCGATCGTCAACACCGGCACGCTCTACCAGTGAGGGCTGGGTGACGGCGCGCAAGCAGTTCCTCCTGCGCATCGACCCTGAGCTCTGGGCCGAGCTCGAACGCTGGGCCGCCGCCGACCTGCGCTCGGTCAACGCCCAAGTCGAGTGGCTGCTCCGCGAGGCGGTACGCCGGCGCAAGGGGGCTCGCGAAACAGCCGACAGCGCGACTCCCGGTTAGTCGCCCAGGCTCCCCGGGACGGCCTAGGACTGCCGCCGACCCCGGCACACCCCTGTACAGGGCATGCCCGGACCTATGGCACGTTGCCATCAGACCGGTGGCCCGCTCGTCTCTCGGCGCCGCCGCCCTGCTCAGGGACGCTCTTTGCAGTTGTGGCTCGACCTCACGCGATCTATATGATATCACTCTGAAATAATCCAGCTGGTCGAGGCGGGCTGGCACGGACAGTGGAGGTTCGCGTGAGCAAGCAACCCGAAGGAGGTACCTGGACCGTTTCCCACCAGCACTTTTCCCGTGGGCTCGGTGGGGATCGAACCCACGACCGAGGGATTATGAGTCCCCTGCTCTGACCTCTGAGCTACGAGCCCTTGTGTCGTTTACCTGCTATGATGTGAGGAGCAACTCCGACTGTAGCACCCCTGGGTAACTCGTGGGTAACTTGGGATCCCCTTAGCAGGGAGGACAGCCCGGTGCGTGGGATCTTGGAACAACGTGGTGACGGCCGCTGGCGTGCCCGCGTATTCGCCGGCCGGGAGCGCGGCAAGGTGCGCTGGGTCAGCCGGACCGTGACCGGTAGCAAGCGAGAAGCCCAGCGCGCCCTGGCCCAGCTCATCACCGAAGTGGAAAGCGGGCAGGTCACAACGGGCCACCAGCTCAGCCTAGGCGAGCTTATAGACGGCTGGCTCGACGACATCGCACCCCACCGCTCTGCCTGGACGGTCTACAAGTACCGCGAGATCGCGCGGAGTTCGGTCAAACCGGCCCTTGGCTCCGCGAAGCTCGCCAAGCTCTCCCCCCGCCAGCTGGATGGCTTCTACGCCGCGCTCACGGAACGCGGGTTGTCGCCGGCATCTGTCCGCCGTCAGCACGCGCTGGTCCACGCCGCACTTGAGCGAGCCGTGAAGTGGGGCCTCATCCCGGCCAACCCCGCCGACCGCGCCACTCCCCCGCCGTTGACCTACCGGGCAGTGACGGCACCGAGCGTCGCGAACGTCCAAAGCCTTATGGCCGGCGCCGAAGCCGAGGGCGACGACGTGTTGGCGACCGCCGTCGCCCTCGGGGCTGTGACCGGTGCGCGCCGGGGTGAATTGTGCGCCCTCCGCTGGTCCGACGTCGACTGGGAACGGGGCCTCTTACGAATTGCACGTTCGTTAACCGTCATCCGGCGGAACGTAACGGACGGCCCGACAAAGGGCCATCAGGTCCGCCAAGTTGCCATCGACGGAGCAATGGGCACTCTCCTGGCGGCCCGGCGCGAACAGCAGGAGCGTTTGGCCGCCCAAGTCGGTGTCGCTCTCTCCACCGACCCGTACCTGCTGTCGAGATCGGCCGACGGTTCTGCCCCCTGCCTTCCCGATGGGCTCAGCCACGCGTACGAACGGCTGGCCAAGAAACTCGGCATCCCCGGCCATCTGCACGAGCTGCGCCACTTCTCAGCCACGACGGCGATCGCCGGTGGTTCTGACATAAGGACAGTCGCCGGGCGGCTCGGGCACGCTGATCCCTCCGTAACCCTGCGGGTGTACGCGCACGCCCTCGAAGCCAGGGACAGGGAGTTAGCCACCATGCTGAGCCGAGCCGTGCTCGGTCCCGTGGACGGCAGCCCCAAGCCTGACCAGGCTCACATCCCTGTGGTCGACCCGATCGCCAACGTGTAACTACGGTCATGTGTTACCGCAGGCCAAAGGGCAAATCCACCCTCTGACCACGCCCCGCAAGACGCTCCGGGGGAGAGACTCGAACTCTCCCTCAAAATGCCCCTGACCAGGTCTTTTGTGGCCGTCAGAGGGCTGCAGGACTCGCGCAGGACTCGCGTCACGTCACGAAAATCAGCGACCCGGCACCTCCGAATGACCTGCCGCGCGCGCCAGAGCGTGTACTCAATAACGACGTTGTAGTGCTGTCTCGGTTGTAATAGCGAGCCGAACCCTCGAACACGCTGAGTGGCCACCTGGTGGCGGCTCAAAGTGCTTGGCGCAGATCGTCGGGCTCGACGCCAGCATCTCGCAGGATGCCGGCCAGGGTCCCCCGTTTCAGCTCCCGGTGCAGCGGGACGACTAGCGGTACCGCATAGTCGGGATGCCGGAGGCGGACATGGCTGCCACGCTGGCGCACAGCAACCCAGCCCATCTTCTCCAGGGCTCCCACCAGCTCCGCTCCGGAGACAACCGGCAGCGCCCCGCTCAAGCGGGCAACCGGAGCCTTCGCCTCACGACACCCATGTCCAGAGGCCTGCCCTCTTCCCGTAGGCCCTCGATGTAGAGTGCCAGGGCCTCCTGGGCGTTCGCCACCGCCTCGTCGAGGTCGTCGCCCTCGGTGTGAAGCCCCGGCAGCTCGGGGGCGTAGGCATGGTAGCCGCCACCCGGTTCGGGCTCGAAGATGAACTCGATCTCCCGGGCAAGGCTCATGTAGTCGAGGTTACCGCGGTAGACCCCTCCTCCAGGCGTAGACCGGCTCAGAGGCGTCGGCCGAGGAACCGCGAACAATCGGTTACCTGGGATGGCTCCCTGGCATGCTGCTCCGTCGCTTCACGGTGCGCCGACTGAGCTGAGGCACACTCTCGTGCCCCGGGTCAATGCGCGGCACTCCAATGAGCCCAGCTGCTGCACGCCGCCCAGCTGAGTGTTATGGCGCAGGTCGTGATGCTTCCTGGCAAGCGCTACACCGTCGCTCTGGCCCGCCGGCAGCCACCTTGGTGAGAGCGTGAGCTGTGTGCCGTAATGGATGGTCTGGTACTAATGAGGCCGTGACGCTGGCCATCTTCATCGTGTTCGGCATGATGAGCCTCGTGTTGTTGGGAGCGATGCTGTATGGGGCAAAGCTTCAACGTGCACGCTCCTTGGAGAGGACTAACCTGCGGTGGCTCCCCTGGGCGGTCAGCGCCCTGGTTGCAGCGGCCGCGGTGACGGGCGCGCTTGTCGGTGGTGCCTCAAAATCACTAGGCGGCGTCGTGCTTACCGTGCTCATTGCCGCCGCTGTCGTGTGGTACCTCCTTTGGAGGACCGGGGCGCGGTTGCCTCGGAGGAAGTAACCCTCGGTCGACGGTGACGCCTGGGCCACAGTGAGGTTCAAACGACCCACCAGGTTTGGTTTGAGGGCCATCGCGCTCGAAAGCCGCGGACCTTCCAGGGGATCTGCGTGAGTGTTCTGGTATGGCAGTGACTCGGTGGAGGTGCAGCCGACACGCGCCATCGCTGATGTCATGAAGGAGCGCTAAAAGCGGTCCCGCGCGATGGGCCCGGTGGTGAGGGCCGGCGCCGTTGGGTGGGAGGAAAAGCTGTGCTGTCCCCAGCGAACCGGATTAGGGGCCTCCTCCGCCGTGGGGTACCGAGTGTTGGCACACTCGGGGTCGACCAAGACACAACCCCACAACGAAGGGAGACCCCGATGGGACAATCAGTCTCGCGCCAGTACGTAGGCATCGACTTGCACCGGCGGCGCTCGGTGGTCGTCCGGATGGACGAAGAAGGCCAGGTGCTCGGCATCGAGCAAGTCCTGAACGACCCCGTGCAGCTCTCGATGGCGGTCGCCAAGGCCGGCCCGGGCCCGAGGTGGCCCTGGAGAGCACTTATGGGTGGTACTGGGCGGCTGACCTGCTCGAGGCCAACGGTGCCCATGTCCACCTCGTACACCCTCTTGGGCTCCACTGGGGCACGAGGCGTGCCAAGAACGACATCAGGGACTCGACAGAGCTCGCCAACCGCTTGCGCCGGGGGGACCTGCCCGAGTCCTGGGTCGCGCCGCCCGGGCAAAGAGAGCTCCGAGAGCTCGTGCACTACCGCGCCAAGCTGACGGCCCTGCGCACCTCGGCCAAGGCGCAAGTCCACGCCGTGATGGCGAAGGAAGGCGTACTGCCGGCCCTCGACGACATGTTCGGCCCGGGCGGCCAAGCCCTCCTGGACGACGTGCCCTTCGAGGGCGCCTACGCCATGCGGGTGGCCTCGCTACGAAAGCTGCCCGAGATCTATTCCGGCGAGCTCGTCGTCGTCGAGGCCGAGCTCTCCCGCC
>Ga0326728_10001360_pt1 | contig 87048 bp, 78 predicted proteins | sample MB3enrmetagenome_FD_207602 | JGI IMG/M metagenome (GOLD analysis project Ga0326728, IMG submission 207602) | Lab enriched peat soil microbial communities from McLean, Ithaca, NY, United States - MB31MN | ecosystem: Environmental > Terrestrial > Soil > Wetlands > Peat | place: USA: New York...
CCCGAACGGCGTATTCTTAAGGGATTCGACGGCCCTTGTCAACGCAACGTCCGGGCGTGGAACCTTGATGCGCCCGAGCGTCAGATGGGCCGAGAACTCGCGGTGTTCGGGCTCGAAGCCCAGCGGCTGCATCGCCGCTTGTACCGACCCTGCGAGCGCCTTCAGTCGGCCGTCGACATCATCGCAGCCAACCCAGATGACACGCGCCCGGTTTTCGTTGGGAAAGGCTCCCGCGCCATGAACCGACAGGTCAAATGGCGGATGCTCCCCCGCCACGGATTGCAGCCCGGCTTTGATTGTATCGACAATCGTCTCCTCGATGTAACCGAGGAACTGCAACGTCATGTGAAGGTTGTCGATCTTCGTCCATGAGATTTTCACGCCGACATGCGCCCGCTTCAGCCGTGCCTGGGCCTCCTCAATGGCGGCGCGAACATCGTCCGGTATCTCGATGGCAATGAACGCGCGGATCATTGTTTGAGAAGCTCACGCCTCACGGTGTCGAGGGCGTATTGGGACACGAAGAATTTGAAGGTTTCGCGATCGAAGGCCAGGATGTGGCGACGGACGTCGGTGCGGTCGGGCGTTGCGAAGCCGATGTAGACGAGGCCGACCGGTTTGTCCGGCGTGCCGCCGGTCGGACCCGCAATACCCGTGGTGCTGATGCCGAAATCCGTCCCGCTACTCGTGCGAATGCCTTCGGCCATCTCGCGGGCGACTTCCTCGCTCACCGCGCCGTGAGCCTTCAAGGTTTCTTCCCGCACACCGAGCAACCGCACCTTCGACTCATTGGAATAAGTGACGCAACCACTGATGAACACGTCACTGGACCCGCTGACGTTGGTGATTCGATTGGCAATCATCCCGCCCGTGCAGGACTCGGCGACGGCAATGGTCTTGCGTGCGTCGGTCAGCATCTTGACCACGACCTCTTCGAGGCGGGCGTCAGCAATCCCGTAGATGTGATCGCCCAAAGCGGCCCGGATTCGTTTCTCCGCCTCGTCGGCAGTCGATTTGAGATGCGAGATAATCCGCACCTCGACCTCGCCCATCTTCGCGCTATAACCGAGTTCGATGTCCTTCCAATCGGCCAGTGGCGGGGCGACTTTTTCTTCGACGATGGACTCCGCCAAGCCGACGACCTTGAACGTGCGGCAATCGAAACGCGCTTGCGCGCCAAAATGTTTTTCCAACACCGGCAGGACATACTCGTCAAACATCGGTTTCAACTCCCGTGGCGGACCGGGCAGCAAGAGAACCAGTTTGCCGTCGTGGTCCAACGCCAGGCCCGGGGCGGTGCCATTCCGATTGGGCAACACCTGCGCGCCGACCGGCACCAGCGCCTGGACATAAATCGATTCCGGGAGATGGATCCCCCGTTTGCGAATGCGCTCTTTGATGTGATCGGCCACTCCCTCGTCGCGAACGAGTTTCCGCCCGAGCAATTCGGCAACGACATCGCGCGTAAAATCATCGGAAGTCGGGCCGAGACCACCCGTAAGAATGAGGACATCGCTGCGGGCCAACGCTTCCTCGATCGCCGCGCGCATTTCCTCGCGGTCATCGGCGACGGTGACCTGGCGGTCGAGCCGCAACCCGATGCCGGCGAGTTGGCGGGCGATGTACGTAAGGTGCGTGTTGACCGTGAATCCCAGCATCAACTCGCTGCCGGTATTGATAAGTTCCACCCTCACGACGGCGAGCCTAGCCAAGCGGTCCCGCAAAGTCAAACGACGGGCACGGTCGTAAGAAAGAAAAGCTTCCAAACCTTCCAAACCTTCCAAAGTGCATTCACGCCTTTTTCAGAAGTATGAGAGGGTTTGGGTATGACGACGACAAACGGTGATCGGAAACTGGAAGGGGCGGGGGGTGGGGCGATGGCGCAGGTCCGACCGAGACAGCGGGATTTTGTGGCGGCGTTGCCGGAGCCGGTTCGGGTGGAGATTAATTGCATGTTGCGCGACGGCTGGCGGCAGGATGCGATCGTGGACTGGCTGTTCGGTCAGACGGCGGATCGGGACGTTCCCGAGCATCGGCTGAAGAAGGGGGAGCGGTACGGGTTGATCTGGCTGCGGAAGGCTCGCGACGAGCGGGTGGCCCGGGTGAATTGTCGGACGGTGATCGGGCGGTGGTGGCGCGGGCCGTACCGGGACTGGCTGGCGCTGCAACCCAAACCGTTCGTGCGGCCGACTACGCCGAAAGCGGTCAAGATCGCGTTTCGGGCGCTGGCGGAAGAGCTCAAGGACAATCGCAAAGCCATGAATCTGCTGGCCCGACTGCGTCGGGCGGTACGCCGGGCCATGCAACGCCAACGGGAGGAGGTGAACGCCATGCGGTGGTGGAGGGGGTGAGCGGATGGATTGTGGCCGTTAGCCGAATCGCTCCTGTATCACGTGTCAGGAGTCGAGCCCGTTTACTCTGGTCGTTTGGTCATGCCGCGTTTGGGACGGGATGTCGATACATTGTAGTACAATGTATCGAGGGGCGCGGGCGTTGTTAATGGCGTTGTCGGGATTGAGGCCGGGCGGAAGTGTTGCAATCATCAGATGACCCCGGAGCTGCCACAGACTGATGATTAGTGAGATGTAACCCCGTGCGTGTTTTTCCGTTACGGCGGGAATGGGGCGTGAGGTCAACCGCGAATGGACGCGAACTGGCGCGAATGGGTGGGCCCGTTCGACTCTGCTCAGGGCAAGCGTCGCCGGCGTCTGGTAAGTCGGCGGCTGACGCGGATGACAGTGTGTCTCCGCTTGAAATTGGCGGGCGGGCGATCCGCGTGCGCGGCGGCACGGCAAAGCGGTGACCCATTCGGCAGGCTCAGGGCAGGCTAGTCACCGCAGTCCAAAGGGCGGGGAAGGCGCGGCCACGCGGAAGCGTGGCCCGAGGGGCGGCGCGTGTGGATGGACGCGCGTGATAGGTGATGGGCGACCATTTTGAACGGGCGGGAGGCCCGTGCAACGGCGCATCATTTGCTGGGAAGAAACTCTTTCGGGAAGTTTACCGGGCGGTAGTTCGGATCACCAAGCGTACCACCGACCTTGTATTCGAGAAGCACCTTGAAAAGATCCGAAACGATGTCGATTCCCGGCCAGGCGCGGAGGAACTGCGCCTGCACGCGGAAGTCCATCTTGCCGTCAAACCCGAGCTGGCCGCGGGCATTGGCTGTGAATGCGCCGGCGGAGACTTCCATGTCGTCGGTGTGAACCGCCTGATCGGCAATGGCAAAGGTGCATTGGCAGCGAGTCGCCTTCGTATTCCCCAGAGCTCGTGAGAAAATCCCGAACAAGGGCGCTTGCCAGAGGACCCCGTTCGTGACGGAAAGGCTGCCTTTCCCCTGCAAGGCGTCCAGATCCGCTCCGCGCCCGTTGATCGTCGCCTGTCCACTTATCAATCCTGTGACTTTGCTCTCGCGGTCTTCGATGGCACTGAGTATCGAGTTGACATCAGAACTATCGACGGAAAAATCAAAGTTGTACGTCGGGTCCGTCCGCGAGAAGGCGAAGTCCGCGCGACCACGGAGCTTCCCGCCATAGAAATCTGCGTCGAAGTTGTTGATCTGCAAGGTGTTGTTTGTGAAAACGAGCGCCGCTTTAGCCCGCGTGGCGGTAAGTTTCCAATACGAGAAACCTTCGTTGATTACATGCGCGGACCACGCGGTTCCATAAGGGTTGTCGAAGTCGATCAGACCGCGGGCGCTGGCATCGGTGCGCGGTCCGAAGCGATAGGGCGCCATTACTTTTGCCGCCTGTTCACCGAGGAGACCCGCCATTTCTGAAACGTTGGCCTTGGCGGCCATGTCGAAGCTGACGCGGTGGGCGTTGAAGTCGGCAAAGATCGTGCCGCTTGCGTCTCCCTCGCGGCGCCTCAACACCAAGTCCTGCACGTCGAGTTGACTTCGCCGGAGTCGGAGCTTCCCCGAGGCGCCTTCCAGTCCGACACCGCGGTAACTGCATCGGTCCGCCGTGACAAGGGCATCATACGCGAAAGCGTCCGGGTCGACAAAATCCCCGCTCACCTTGGCCACGATGTGCGGCGGCGTTGCGAACCAGGCCGGCTCGACAATCTGTCGGACATTACCGACCATCAAAGGCAGAAGCTTGGTGGGGTCCACCGTGCTATCGAGCTCGTAATCAAAATCGCTGCTTTCAATATTGTAATTGCCGTGACCGACGACCCGACCTTCGGGCGTCACAACCTCGACGTCGTTCAACCTGACCTGCGGTCCACGGTCCTCGAAGCCGAACTTGATGGAACGGAATTCGACTCCACGAAAATTTAGCCCTTCGGATTCAATCGTGCCGGTCAATTCGGGCAGGCTGCCAGTTTCCGGGTTCAGACGGTAGTGGGCCGTGATCTTCGGATTGTTCTCCACGCGCAAGTCGCGGAGGACCGGCCGGGCGTTCTCAATAAACAGGGGAATGATGGCCGCGGGATCGGTGCTGCTGGAAAACGTCACGTCGAATTGGCCCATCGCGATGTCGTAGCGGCCCTGAACGGCGACATCACCCCCGTAGAGAGTGGCGTCACAGTGACGCACGATAATCGCGCCGTCGCGCATTTCGACGTCGACGGCCACCGAATCAACCAGCAGGTCACGGTATTGCAGGTGATTGCCATGAAACCGCGCGGTCACCTGACTGGCCAGAGGCTGACTCAAATCGAGATTGAAATCCAAATGCAGGTCCGGAGGTTCCGTCACTTGAATCCGGTTCAGTTCGCGCACCGCTTTCGTGAGAAACAGAAACTGACCTTGATTTGCGGGTGGTTGCGGAGCCGCTGACGGCGCCGTCGCTGGCGGCGGCGCACCGCGCAGGATAAAGCCCGACACGTTCAAGCGAATGCCACAGTAGACACCCGTGAGTCTGTCCACGCGAACCGAGCCGTCGTCGTTCAATTCAAAGGTGGCATAGGCATCGGACGCGGTAAACTTGGCCGGGCCATTTTCGTCGGGAGGCGTCGGCACCGTGACCCTGGCGTTGGCAATATGAATGGCCTGAATCGGGTTCTGTTTGTGAATCAGCCGCCGCAGGTTGAACCGCAGTTCGAGTTCGTCGATTTGCGCCAGTGGTTGCTCGGGAGCTCTGGCATCCGCGAACGTTGCTTCCGAAGCCACGAACCCTCGGAACAGGTCCAGCCGGACGGAGCCGAATTGCGCCGCGTAGCCTGCCTTACGAAGCTGTCCGATCAGGGCTTCCTTCAGGAAATCCGGGAATCCATAGAAGTGCAGGTAGCCGAGCGATAGCACAGAAAGCACCACCAGCACGATCATGAACCGGACCAACAAACGGAACAGAACCTTCACGTACCGGATTCTTAAGCTCACGGTCTCGGCCCGTCAACGTGATTCCCCTGAAATTCGGGCCGTCACTGTCCGTGCTTGTGCCACAGAGCTCGGGGATCGGCGGTCAAGATCACAAAGACTCGCGCGACCCTCACGGTTTCGGCGTGGCATTCGGCGAAGGCGGCGCGATCGCCTCCGCTGCGGGGGAACTTGCTGCTGGAGGCGCGTTGGTTGTTGGAACCGTCGCTGTCGCCTGTCCAGATGGCGTGACAACATTTCTCATCAGCGTATTGGCGCCGCTGGTCCAAATCGTGAAGACCACTGCCGGCTCGCTCCACAGCGCGTACTGGCTGTTGGGGTCTTGCAATCTGCCCAGCGCCAGAGAGTACGTCCGATCGCCGGCCCTCGCGGTAATCGTCACCTCCGGCTGATCGAGTCCGTACTCCGCCAAGTTGTCCCGACCCTCGCGGACGAACTGTTCCGCTCGCAGCGCACCCCACTCGTCCAATAGATGTTGCAACGCGTCGTTGTCGAGAATCCCCTGCGCCGGCTCCACGAGCTTCCATTTTTTGTCCGCCCCGCGCTCGACGACCACCTTCCCCGCCGTTCCTTCGATCACCAGCTTCGTGATCTCCTCCGGCGACCCGTCGGTCAGACGATGGGAACGCAGTGCCAGATAGTTCGACGGCAACCACGAGATGATGTTGGTATCAACCCCATAGACAAATGGCTCGTCGGCGCGCTTCACGAAGCGAATCGTATTGGATGCGTCCGCCGAGCCCACGAGCAATTGGGCAATGGTGTTGGTCCCTCCGCCGCGCAGGCTAACGGTGGCCACGGGCGCAGCCAGTCCGTATTTATCCAGATCGGTGGCAACATCGGCCGCGAATTGACTGGCGTTCAGGTCGCTGAGATGACTCAACAACTGTTCCACGGCTGTTTCCTCCGCAGCCACCATGACGGGAGCCGCGATTGTCCAGGCCGAATTGGTCTGCAGGAGGGCAATCTCGTCCGTGCCGTGGAGTAACTCGATCCCGCGGACATCGTCCCCGGAAAATGCGAGTACCCGGGGATCGCGTAAATCATTGGCTTGCACCGCGAATTTCTGCGCAGTCGTCGACGGCACGGTGTAAATCGAATCCGTGCTCTTGAGTTTCGCATACAACTTACCGGCGTCGTTCGTCAGCGCACGTCCGAGTACAAGCGTCTTGCCCGATTCACCGGTCCAGACGGTGATCTCCCGTTCCGGCTCGTCGAGCTGGTACGTGTGAACATCCCGCGGATCTTCACTGACAAAATCCGCCACACGCAGTTCATTCAAATCGGCGAGCAACTCACCGACTTTGCGTTGATCCGCGCGCGCGGCCAATGGATGGGTCAACGCCCAACGCGGTTCCGCGTTCGTCGCCGCGCTTGACTTGGCCACCTCGATGTCGCGGTCAGCGCTTTTGATCTCGATACGCGTGGCTGAGGCGGGAAGAAAATCGATCACCGTGCGGTCACGCAAATCATCGAGGGATCGATTCAGGCGGTCGTAGATCGATTTGGGTGCGATGAGCACGTTCTCGCTGCCGTGCACCTGGACGTAGACGGCGTCTTTCGTCGGGGTCTCGTTGCCGACGAGCAGCACGATGGGCTGTTTCTTACCCTGTAGCGTGAGGCGGATACGCGGGTTCCGCAGTCCGAAACCTTCGAAGGCCGCGCTTTTCAATTCTTTACCGGTGATCGTACGGTTGCGTTCCGCGAATTCCAGTTCATCCAGGATCGAACTGATGGTGCTGTAGTTGGCGCGGACCTTCAACGGCTGCTCGATCCGCCATTGATCGGCAGCCTTCTCCAGCGCATAGACCCGGTTGGTCAACTCGATCGTGATCGCGTGAATGTCCTTTGACTGGAAATCGAGGACGCGCTGGCTCTTCGTCTGTGCTTCCTCGGTGGACGTGCCGCGGAAATAATCCAGCGCGACAACACCGCCGAACACCAACGCGATCAAGACCAGAACCAGGGTCGTACGCGGTTTCATATCAATGCCTTTGCCATGGTTGGTGTCGCCAATCGCCAGCGGTCGTCACTTCCGTCGCCCCAACCAAACCATCAACCCGATGATCGCCACGGCCAGCGGCATGCCGCCCATGACCAGAATGTACACGGCCATCTGCTGGTGTGGGGACATATCGAGTCGAAATTCCTCGGGCGTTTTGGGACTGACAGCCACCAACTGCTCGCGCTGAAGCAGCCAGTTCAACGAGTTCATGAAAAAGTCCAGGTTGCCACCCGCGAGATCGCTGTTGTCCACAAACCGCGACGTGCCCACCACGACCATGCGCGTGACACCAATACCCACGTCCACTCCCTGTGGCTTGCTGGTTTCCACCGCCGCTGCCAGCGGCAGCGGCCCCGCAATGTCCGTCGCTGCATTAAACGACACGTGCTCCGTGTCCGGGTTCGTCTCCCCCCAATACTCGGCTCCCGCCTTGACCAACTCGGTCACCCGCGGCCGGTCCGTCGTCCCACTCTCGGGCTGTTGCACGCGGCGAACCGAGCGCGCATATGGAAATTCCGTGTTCGTGTCGGCCAGCTTGGCCGTAATCGGATGCGCGGCGTAGTCGGCGCCCACCGCATTGACGTTCAACAATTCCTGCCCGAGCAACACGCCCGCCTTGCTCATCACCAGGTCGTCGTCCACCTGCACCCCCCAGCGCCGCAAGAACGCTTCCAAACCGCTCTGACTTCGCGGATCGAGCATGATCAACAGGCGCCCCTTGTTCTTGCCGTACTGCTCCAGGGCGTCCAACTCCATTTGTGAAAATGCTTTGCGCGGCCCCGCGATCACGATCGCGCCCGCATCGGTCGGCAGCGCCTGCTTTTCCTGCAGGTTCCACTTCTCGACCGTGATATTGTCACGTTTGATATAGCGTGCGACCTCCGAATAGCCGTTGGCCTGGTCGAAATCCTCCGGGTCGCGTTCGCCGTGCCCGGTGAGGAAATACACCTTGGGCGACGCTTCTTCGGTCACCGTCTGGATCGCCGCCAGAAACAGGCCCTCGCCCTTGAACGCTTTCACCCGCGGCTCCTCTCCCATCTCCGCCTGACCGCGGTCGAGATCGACCATATCATCGAGACTGACGTATTTGTGATGGCTGCCGCTGGCGAAGATGACGACGTCGGGCGAATCCAAATTGTATTGCGTCACGAGTTGCTGTGCGCGCGCCAGATCGCGTTGTGGGTCGACGTACTCGACCCGCAACTTGTCCTTGCCATAAAACTGAAATTCCTTCAGCAGGTTGCGCACGTCCTCAAGGACTTTCTGGACATATTCCTGACGACCGGACTCCGGCAGGAACACGACCACATCCACAGGCTCCTTCAAGCTCCCGACCATTTGTTTGGTCTTCTCCGACAGCTTGTAGTAACCTGACTTGGTCCAGTCGAAGCGCAGGTAATGTCGCGAGGTCAACCAGTTGACCATCACCATCAGTGCCAGCACCGCTACAATCTGCACGAGCACATTCGCGCCGATGACCAGCCGCCGGTGCCGCAGTGTTGGGGGTTTCTGATCGGGTTTTGAGGAGTCGCTGGTCACCGCGGTCATCTCCATTTCCTCGATTCAACCACGCGCGTCGTGATAAACAGCGCCAGGACGGTGCCGCTCAGATACAAGACCACCGGACGCACATCCACGATGCCGCGCTCGAAATCCTCCATCTGGTCGAATGCCGACACGGCATGAAACACCTTGCCGAGCGGCCCGGTGGGAAACAGGAACGTCAGCCAGTTCAATACGATCAGCATCATGAACACGACCGCAAAGGACATGAGTGCGGCGGCGACCTGGCTCTTGGTCATCGAGGACGCCAACAAGCCGACGGCGATGAAGAATTGCCCGATGACAATCACGCCGAGATACCCGCTGAAAATCGGGCCCAAATCGAGCATCGTCTCGCTGCTGGAAAAATGCCGCACAATCAGGACGTAAAAACCTGTCAGTGCCCACATCATCGCATACAGCACAACCGCGCCGAGATACTTGGCCAATACGACTTCAAAATCCGTGACCGGCGCGGTCATGAGCATCTCCAGCGTGCCCGCGCGCTTTTCTTCCGCCAACAGTCGCATGGTGATCATCGGCACGACCACGAGCGACGGCAGCCAGAACATGCTGAACAGGATCTTCATGGCCGTCATTTGGGTCGGGCCGGTATTGAGGTAGCGAATCACCACCGCAAACGTCACGCCCATCACCAGCAGGAAAAACATGAGCGCCACGTACCCCAGCACCGAGGCAAAATACGCGTTCAACTCCCGTCGCAACAGCGGCGGCACATTCGTCATCGCAGCACGCTCCGGCCTTGTTCGCGCCGTTCCTCTTCGGCCTCGTCTTCCTCATGCGTGATTTGCACGAAGATGTCTTCCAACGTCGTCCGCGACCGCGTCAATTCCCGCAGCGTCCACCCATTGCTTGCCACCGCCTGATAAACCTTCTCGCGCGGGTCGGTGCCCGGCCTGGGCGTCAACGTCACCCGCAGAAAGCCGTCCTCGTTCAACTTCGCCTCGATCGATTCCACATTCTCGACCGCGCGGAGTTTGGCCTGCACTTCCGAGCCGGGGCCGCGGACTTCCACCTGGATCAATCCGCCGGCGTTCAGCGTTTTCGTCAGGCTCTCGGGCGTGTCCGAAGCGAGGATGCGACCATGGTGAATGATGATGACGCGGTTACAGGTCATCTCCACTTCGGGCAGGATATGGGTCGACAGCAAAATGGTATGCCGTTTGCCGAGGTCTTTGATGAGTTGGCGGACCTGACGGATTTGCACCGGGTCGAGGCCGATGGTCGGCTCGTCCAGAATCAACAGGTCAGGCTCGGCCAATAGCGCGTCGGCCAAGCCAACGCGTTGCCGATACCCTTTCGAGAGATGTCCGATAATCCGATGCGACACGTCCTTGATCCCCGTCAACTCCATGACTTCCGGGATGCGCTCCTGGCGCTCCGAGCGCGGCAGTCGTTTGAGCTTGGCGCGGAACTTCAGGTACTCGCTCACCCGCATGTCCGTGTACAACGGGTTGTTTTCCGGCATGTACCCGACCCGTTCCCGGACTTCCAGCGAGTGCTCAAAGACGTCCAGTCCCGCCACCTGAACCCGTCCCGACGAGGCGGGAATGAAACCGGTCAGGATCCGCATCGTCGTGCTCTTGCCCGCGCCGTTCGGCCCGAGAAACCCGACGATTTCGCCGCGTTGGACTTCAAACGAAACGCCGTTGAGCGCGGTCGCGCCCGCGTAACGCTTCGTCAGGTCTTCCACTTTGATCATCGGTTGCATGACAGTACGAGACAGCCGCTTAAAACCCTTGTTGCAACTTCCTCCTTTACGTCGTCCATCGGGAAAGTGCGTGTGTTTCTAGCACAACGCCATAGACATTGGCAAGCGGTCGAATGTTCAACCACGGATTGGCCGAATTGGGCACAAACAAAACACGGACGGGCAAGGCGCCCGTCCGTGCGCGGTTGGCATCACGTTGGGGAGTCGATCACTTCTGCACTTGTTCGCTGCGGGGCCAGACCGGTTGCGGGAACTGCCAAATCTTGACGGTGCCGTCGGCGCTGGCGCTGGCGACAAACCGGCCGCCGGGGCTGACGGCCACGCCTGTCACCGCCCCGGTATGCCCGGTAAACGAGCGGACTTCGGTCCCGGTGGTCACGTCCCAAACTTTGACCGTCCGATCCTCGCTGCCGCTGACCGCAAACCGTCCGTCGCGCGTGAACGCCACGCTCCGCACCGTTTGAGTGTGTCCCTTGAGCTGTTCCACTTCATGGCCGCTGTCCAGATTCCAGATGCGGACCATCTTGTCTTTGCCGCCACTCAATCCAAATTGTCCATCGGGACTGAACGCCACGCACGTCACCGCCGCAAACCCGTTGCGAAACGTCCGCGTTTCCTGTCCCTTCGACACGTCCCACAATTTCAGGGAATCGTCCTCACTCCCGCTCAGGGAGGAATCGCCCGTGGGACTGAACGCCACGCTCGTCACGTGCCAACCGTGTCCGACAAACGCGCGCACCAGCTCCAGTTTGGGCACACTCCACAGTTTCACCTGATCGTCATCGGCGGCGCTCGCGACAAGTTTCCCATCCGCGCTGAAAGCGATGCCGGCGATCTTCCAAGCGAGTCCGTCCGTCGCACGCAATTCGCGTCCCGACGCGACGTCCCATAACCGCAGGGTGCTGTCGATGCTGCCGCTGACGGCCATGGTCCCGTCCGGGCTGAACGCCACACTCGTGACGCCGGCCTTATGTCCGGTAAATGTGCGCACGTCCCGGCCCGTCGCCGTCTCCCATAGCTTCAATGTGCCGTCGTCTCCGCCGCTGAGCATATAGGCGCCATCCGGACTGTAGGCGACGCTCGTCACCGCGCCCTTGTGTCCCGCGAGCGAACGAATTTCGCCGCCATATACGGCGGAAACCCGGTCGAGCAATTTTTTCGTTCGTTGCTGGTTCGGGATCAGGTCGTCCACGCGGTTCGCCAACTGTCGGGCGGTGTCGTAATCCTTCTGTTCCAGCGCGCGCTCGGCGTTGGCGAGCAACGGCGCGGCTTCTTCCCAGTCAATCTCGTTCATCAACGCCCGCGATCGGGCGCAGCGGGCGATCGCGCGGGCCTGGTCGATTTTTCCCTGGCGGACCATCTCCATCGTGGCGGCAGTCAATTCACGCAAGACGCCCGGCTGGGCGATGAGCAGATCCAGCGCGTGTTGACCGCCCATGTCGGCGGGACCCATGGGCAATTTCTGATCGTGGACTTCCGCGGCGTCGGCCACCCACAGATGTGGACCCTCCTGGGCGACGACAAAGTGCGGGGCGCCCACCTGTTTGACGAGCAGCCGGCCATCCTGCTTGGTTTTCACCACGCTCATCCCCCTGGGCAGGGTGAGGGTGTTGAAAAAATCGCTGTACACCGTCTCCGAGATACTGTTCTTGAGGTCCTGCTGCAATGCCAGTGTGCCGAGTGCTTTGGCGACCGCGGCTTCGTCGACGACCTTGACCGGGACACCGCCGGCTGGCCCGTCGAATGTTCGGAGAGTGATTTCGACCGGTCCCGTGAGTTCTTCGACCTTCTGCTGTACGCAGCCAAAAACGCACAGCGCGACACACAGAGACACCAATATCCTGATTCGCTGGCTCATCCCCATTATATAGAGCAGCGGATGTGCCAGAAGGGCCGCCGGAAGGGATTCTTTGGGGGGCTCTGGGCTGTCGGCGGGATGGCCGGATGCCCTCTCGATCATCGTAGCGATAAGCGAGAATGCTGAGCCTCCGGCAAAAGGCTTTCCCATACCCTTCTGTCACTTGGGTCGTGTGCTGGATAGGCTCGTGCGTGTCAAGGAGGGCATAAACAGGGACATCGCACAGAGGATATTGGCTGGCTTCACTCTGAAACCAGACGGGATGCTTGCGGAAGGCCGTGTGATCTGGAAACCGCAACAGGAAAACCGGGCGTACAGGAGAGCGTTTTTCGAGTTTCCGCATCAGACCGGGACGCATCTCACGTGGTCGAGGAATATGGTTAAGGAGTCTTTCATTTACCTTCTGGTGGGGGCGGCTTTTCAAAAACTCCCGAAGGAGTGGCTTACCGATGAGACGTGACGGGGACTGGCTGAACTCTCAAACCGTGTCGGGGCCTGGTTTGAAGGTGTTGTGCGAGACAATTTAAAAACTATAGGTATTGAGGGTCAGTCGTACAGCGGACAAATTGGGATGGGGGCAACGGCGCTCGTAATCCCTAAAGGCATCGGGCAGATCGATTTTTTGGGTTTCTCTCGACAGGAGTGCCTGCTCTTGCTTTGCGAGGACAAGATGGTTGAGGGAAGTTTGGAACCGAAATTCTTCCGCGACTCGCTTAGTCAGTTTGTCTACGATAAAGACAGCTACGCAAATAGGTTTCGAAGCAAGATCGACTGGACCTGGCAGAATAGAGAGGGCATCGCACGCGCACTGAATCTCAATTTAGCGCCGTCAGGGTTTGCGTGCGCCATGGTCAGCTACTATCCATGCATTGCGTCGCATTTTATTCACGACTTCCCTTGTGTATCCATTACCGAATTGATGATCGATTTTAAAACGGCCGGACGGTGGCCATATTCCATTGGGCGGCCGGGCGTCCTGCCCCACAAAACGGACCGCGCTTAGCAAGCGTGGCTACAACGACCGGTCGTAAAGCAAAACGGCGCGATACCTAGACGGCAGGCATCGCGCCCTACAACAGGGACCGCGGTCGGCGCCCCCGGCTACATCCACCTTCGCTGAAGCTACGGCGGACAGGGGCGGCAAAGCGGCGACGAGTCGCCGCAGTCCAAAGGGGGAAATAACCATCGGCTGGGACCCGTTCGACAGGCTCAGGGCCGGCACCCGACGCTACAACAACGGCGAACGGCGGGCTGGGACAGCCCGTCCTACCGACGACGGCGGCACGGCGACAGAGCGCCGTGACTACAAGAGGCAGTGGCATCCTCGGCGCAGGGAATAAGTTTCGGGTTGACAGGCTATCGTAGTTGTGATATACGATTGGGTATTGTGAAAGTGGATAGGAGATGCGAGATTGGGGAAGACGAAGGGATTAACGCCCAACGTCCAAGGATTGGGCGGGACTGGCTGGGCAGACCGCGCTTAGCAAGCGCGGCTACAGTGGGCGGCACGGTGACGGAGTCGCGTCAAGGGGCGCGCACGGCAACGGAGATGGCTGGAGGGGGGATGGGTTACGAAACGAACCCAATTTCGCTGAAGCCGGCGTGGAAATTTGCCAATGGGAAAGCCAAAAACGAAGCCAATTGCGGCGGGTCCGCGGTCGGCACCCGCGGCTACAGGGGGGATAGGGCTGCAGAAATGTTAAACCTGCAAAACGAAGCCAAAAATGGCTTTGTTCGTGGGGTCTGGAGGCGTTTCGGAGGCTGTTTGGGAGCGAAAACGGCAGCCCCTGCGCTTCACCCTTCGACGCTGCTCAGGGCAGGCAGAAGCGGAGCTACAACGGGGGAGCGGCGCGATACCTACACGACAGGCATCGCGCCCTACAAAGCGGATCAGGCGGGCAAGCCTTGGCCCCTCCTTTTACCGTGCTTTCAGGGAGACATTCGAGATTTCCTCCCAAATGTTGCCGCCGTGTTTTTCGGTGAGGATGACGGACATGGTGACCACGTCGCCCGAGTCGACATCGCTCAATTGTTCGGCGAGCCGGTCCATCGAGGTGATATGTTCCCCGCCGATGTACGTGATGACGATCCGGGGAACGAACCCCACTGCTTCAGCGGGGCTGCCCCGCTGGACACGGGCGACCAACAGGCCTCGCGTGGAGGACAGACCCATGCCCTCCGCCGCATCCGCCGTGAGCGGCTGCACCTGCAAGCCGAACTTTTGGAGCATGAGGTCCGCCGCCGCCAGTTTGGGGAGAGCGGCGAGCGTGACCGAATACGGCGCTGGCTTGCCGCCGCGTTCGACATCGAACTGGACGGTATCACCGGCTTTCTTATGAAGGAGCATCCGTTGCAAACTCAACACGTTGCCGAAGCTCTGCCCATCGACGGTGAGAATCCTGTCGTCCTTTTGTGCCCCCGCCGTCGCGGCCGGGCTGTCCGGTTTCACGTCGGACACGACAATCGATCCGCGGGCGTGTTCGAACCGCAGGCCGAGCCAGACCCGCGCGCGCTTCTCGGGAGAGAACCACGCCGCCAGAAGGTTCGCCACGCGCGATGCCGGAATCGCGAAGCCGATGCCGTTCGCCTCTTGCAGGAGAGCCATGTTGATGCCGACGAGTTGGCCGCGGGTGTTGATCAGCGGCCCGCCGGAATTACCGGGATTGATCGCCGCGTCCGTCTGCAACACATCCGTGAACTGCGGATTATCGAACGGCCAACTGCGATTCTTGGCGCTGATGACCCCGCGGGTGACGGTATGATCAAACCCGAAGGGATTGCCGATGGCCACCACCGTCTCGCCGAGCATCGTCTCGCCCTCGCCGGCGATCTCGACGGCGGTCAGCGGCTTCTTCGGCTCAATCTTGAGCAAGGCCAGGTCGTTCTTCTCGTCACCGCTGACGTATTGGGCATCCAACTTCGTCCCATCGGAAAGCACCACGGTGATCTTGCTGGCGAGTCGGACAACATGCCAATTCGTGATGATCCAGCCGTCTTCATCCACGATCACGCCGGAGCCGAGGCTTTGCACGCCTTCGGTGCGGGGTTGCGGCGGTTGACCGAAGAACTGGCGGTAAAAATCGGCAAACGGGTCGTTAAACCTGCGCTCGACGATACGTTCGGTGCTGATGTTGACCACCGCGGGAAGAACTTTCTGGACGGCCATCACCACCGGGTCGCGGGTGGGATCGGACACGGACTCGTCGGCGGGCGGTGCCGCGATGGCCGCGAGAGGGGGAACCAGCAGCAACAACAGCCAGGTAGAAAATCCAGTTCGCATTTTCATTTAGCCGGAGTATATTCCAGCATTGTTCGGCGAGGCAAGCGATGGCACTGACCCGTTACGGCGAACTACGCAATGAACTCATGCGTCGGAGTTTTCCGAATATCTTTGCGCCCGCCGTCCTCCGCGATGCCGACAGCAATTACGTCCCGATCCCCGTCAGCGAACGGCTCGTGCAATGCATCTGGTACGACCAGCGCCTGACCCCCGGCGCGTTGCAGACGACGGATGGCCGTGGCGTCCGCGTGGTGTTCCAGGGCTGGTGGAACCTGGAGGCCGGCCCCGATTTTCGGCATGCGACCCTGCAGATCGGCGATGAGGTTGAGCGCACGGGCGACGTCGAGATCCATCTGCGGGCGGAGGATTGGGACCATCACGGTCACGAACGCGACGGCGAATTCAACGACGTGATCCTGCACGTCGTGTTGTGGGAAGCGGGCAGCCGGCACATCCCGCGGACCCGCGCGGGCCAGATCATCCCGCAACTGGTCATTCAGCATCGGTTGGACAGTCCGCTGGAGCAACTCTACGACGAAATGGATCTCGACTCCTATCCGCACAACGTCGGCAACCATCACGGTCAATGCGCCCAGGTGTTGCAGGCGCTGCCTCCCCCATCGCTCGCCGCGCTGCTCGATACGGCGGGCGAGGAACGGTTCGCCGCCAAGGTGCGCCGGTTCTTGCGGTGGATTCACCGGGTCGGTCCCGAGCAGGCGTTTTACGAGGGCTGGATGGAAGCGCTCGGGTACAAAGCCAACAAGGCGGCGTTTCGCACGCTCGCCCAGCGCGTCCCGATGTCCGAGATCAACGACCACCGGTCGCATCTCGGGCCGATGGTGTTCGGGGTGGCCAATTTTCTTCCGACGGGCGCGCCGGCGACGCGAAACACCGCCGCGGCCGCCTATGTGAGACGGCTCTGGAACGCGTGGTGGAAATTGCGGCCGGATTTGGAAGACCGCATCCTTCCATCCGACGCGTGGCGATTTCACGGCGTGCGTCCCGCCAATCATCCGCACCGACGGCTCGGCGCCGCCGTCGCGGTGTTGAAGAAGCACCCGAAGTTGATGGAGAAAGTCGTCGGGGCGGTCGAGAGCGGCGGCGACCCGTCCGCGTTTTTTTCCGAGATTCGCGATGATTACTGGAGCCGCCATTTCACGTTGGGCGGCAAGACGCAGTCGCGGGCGAGCGAGTTGATCGGCCTTAGCCGCGCGCAGGAAATCGTGGCCAACATCGTGCTGCCGTTCGTTGCGGCATACGCAGAACACAATGGCGACGCCAAGCTGTACGAGGCCGCGAAAGCCGGTTATTCACGACTGCCCGCCGCCCCGGCCAACAGCATCGTCCGCCTGGCCGCGAGCCAATTGTTCGAGAACTCGCCGCTGACGCGCCGTTTGATCAAGACGATGCGCCAACAACAGGGCCTGATGCAGATTTTTCACGACTTTTGCGTGAACGACAAGTCCGGTTGCCGCCACTGCCAATTCCCGGATCTCGTGCGTCATTGGGTTTCGGTTTCACCATGAGAACCGGGACGGCAGGCTCAGTGTGGAGAGTGGCCGCGCGACCGCAGCCAGGTCACGATGACCCGCAATAATCCCTCCCGTTTCGGGCCGCCTCGCGTATCGCCCGGCTTTGCGATGTGCACCGCCGAGAACAATTCGCGATCCAACGCCTCCGCCGTGCTGGCCACTTTGGCCAGCGACGTGAACTGTTTGCGACCTTCCGCGCCGAGCATTCCTTCGACAAACTCGCTGACGGGCTTGGAGACCGGCCCGATGTCGTTGGTGAGCGTGGCCACCATCACCGCCAGGTTTACGACGTCCTCTTGCGCCGACGGGCTGGCGGGCATTTCGGCGGGAGCAACGTTGATGAGTTTGACCGTGCCATCCGTGGCGGTGAGGACGTTCTTGTCGGCGGGCGGTTGGTGCGGAACATTGCGTTGCCAGAGAAAGTCCAGCGCGCGCGCCACGCCCGCAATGGCCTGCAACAGCCGGTGTTCGTTCACTTCGTCACCCTGGCGCAAGAACCGCGCAAGCGGCGGCCCGTCCATATATTCCATGGCGCAAAAGTAGGTTCCGTTGGATTGCCCGGCTTCGTACACCGTGACGAGATGCGGATGCATCAGGGAGGCATCCGCGCGCGTTTCTTCCAAGAAATGCTCGGTCTTGCCGGGCAAGGCCGCAATCCCCGGCGACAGAACCCGCACCGCAACCGTCCGGTCCATCGTCGTCTGAAACGCGCGGTACACCTTCCCCCATCGGCTAACGCCGATTGGTTCCTTGATCTTATAGGCGCGTATCATCCTGCCGACCAGCGGGTCGGACGTCAATCCTGGCTCGCTCATGGCGATCCCTCCGCTGTCGGGATTGGCGCCAGCGATCGCATCGACGGAGGCACGGCGGCGACATCCTGCATCACGCGGTGGTAGTACGTCCGCACCACAAAGCCCACCAGCTCATGCGCGGTCCCCGGAAACCGGACCGTGAAGGTCTTGGTTGAAAAATTCTCCCACGACGGAATGGTCAGCCAGACCGGTTTGCGCCAATCGACGCCCAGCCCCGCGCCGTCGACCGTGGCGAATTGCACGCCAATCGCCACCGCCGCCGTATTGAGTTCGCGTTCGCCCGCCTGCGCTTTCGCTTGAATGGTCACGGTGGCCACATCACCGTTGTCGCTGCGCTCCACACGCGCCAGACGAATCACATGGTTTAACAAGGGCGGCTCCGTAATTATCGGCACCGGCGCGACATGATCGCCCGATTTCGGAAGCTCGCCAAGACCGGAAGCGGATGACGACAAGGGACCCGATGCCGACGCGCCCGTCTGGTCCGACGATGTGCTCCGAACCACGTCCAGTTTCACCTTCCTCGGCCGGCTCTCGGAGAACATCTGACCCAGCAGCACGATTTCGCCAACAATCACGGCGCCGACGATGACGACAGCGAGAACCTGCAAGAGATCGATCGGACGCCGCTGCCGCTTGGCGCCACTGTCGTGCACAATCTCAAACCGGAAATGCACCGGACCGATTTCCAATTCGTCCCCGGACGCCAGCCGCTGTTCCGTGATGGCCCGGCCGTTGACGTAAATGCTGTTCGGGCTGTCCAAGCCGCGGAGATAATACCCGTCCAAACGCCGTTCGATGGTCGCATGATGGTCGCGCACGCCCGGTTCCACCAGTTGTACCTGGCAATCCACATGCCGACCGATGATCACTGACGGACGGTCGATCACCAGCGGCCCTCGTGATGCGAGACGGTCTTGGTAAAGCAATCGGTACATATCCGGATCGTTATGATACCACAGCGCGCCAGCGCGCCCATAATTTTTCGGTGTGGATATTCGCCCTCGTCATGGATAGGCTAACATCGCTGATGGAGTTCCGATGCCAACATTGTGGCCAACGCATCGTCCTCACTTCGCTCCCGGCGACGCCCGAGGTCGGATGCCCGGCCTGTGGCCTGTTGACGAGGGTTCCGCGCCCGCCCGTCGATTCGACCGCCCATCGCCGCGCGAATCAGGAAAACCGTCCGCCACCATCGAGCCAGCGACGGCGGCTGCGCCGCATCTTTGAGCCGATCCCCCGACCGTTTGCGTATCTCGTGGGCGCGTCGCTGGTGCTGATCGTGCTGGCACCGTTCTGGATCTACCTGATCAAAGAGCGGCTCGACCGTCATCCCCCGGTCCTGAGCGACGATGCCATCTCGATTCCGATGCCGACCGCGACGGAGACCACTCCCCCGCCGCCCGCCATCGAAGAACCCCGCGCGGAAGTGACCAACGCGATCGACGAGTTCCTCGGGATCCGCCTTGACGCCAATCTCGAGCAACTCCAGCGACAGTTCACCCTGCGCCTGCAAAACACTCGCGGAATGGTTCCCGAAATTTATGAAGCGACGCAGGCCGGCGATATCGATTCTGTCACGATGCATTTCTACAACAACCTCCTAAAAGAGTTTTGGATCGACACGCGCGAACGGCGCGTTACGCCCGACAGAATCGAGCGGGAATTGCAGGAAACGTTCGGCGAACCGAAGGACCGCGCGCTTCAACCCGGGACGCAAGGCAGCGAACGCCTCGGCCTCGGATTGACGACGGGCGATGCCAGGGTCATGCCGGGTCGAGGGGACAAATTCGCACGGTTTCCTTATCGCGTCGGGCTCTCGTGGTCGGATGGCGAGACACACACGGAAGCGACGATCTACTACTCGTGGGGGAAACCGGAGATCTGCGTGTCGGTCCTCACCATCCACATCAGCGCCGCGCAATGGCTCAATAACAATCGCCCGCAACTCGGTTCGGTGGCGACAACCTCTCCCGCCGCTCCCACGAATACCCTCGACCAAACCAACGAGCCACCCGCTCCGCCTCCGCCGCCCCACAGACTGTTCCCAAGCCCGTAACACGCTGCGCTCCATCCCCTTCCGCAGTCCCCTGTGAAACACTTGCGGACGTAAACAGCCGCTGCTAGACTTCCGCACCGCATGTCCCCCACAACCACAGCCAGCGCGCCAACATCCCGTCACTCGGGGAGCCAACCGCTCGCGGCATCGCAACCCGAAAGTCTGCGAATCCTGTTCGTCTCCTCGGAGTGCGTGCCCTACGCCAAAACCGGCGGCCTCGGCGACGTGGTCGCGGGTCTGCCCAAAGCACTGCGCCGGCTCGGCCACGACGCGCGCATCCTGATCCCCCTGTACTCGTTCATCGACCGCGCGAAGTACGGCATCAAACCCATCGGCACCGCCTGCGTCCACATGGGCGCGGGCATCGAACACTGGGTCGCCGTCCACCACACCCTCCTCGACGACGAAGTGCCCGTCTGGTTCCTCGACTACGACGCCTACTTCGGCCGCCCCGGCATCTACGACGGCCCGCTCGGCCATCACATGGACAACGCCTACCGTTTCGGCTTCCTCTCGAAAGCCGCGCTGCAAATCTGCAAAGATTTCCAGTTCATCCCTCACATCATGCACGCGCACGATTGGCCCACGGCGATCCTCCCCGCCCTCCTCAAAACCTGGGACCGCATCCTCTCCCCGCTCTCGAACACCGCCAGCGTCCTCACGATCCACAATATCGGCTACCAGGGCAAATACGACGCCCACGTCATGTCCTACCTCGGCCTCGGCCCGGAACATTTCACCCCGGACAAATTCGAGGACTTCGGCAAAACCAACCTTCTCAAAGGCGGCATCTTCTTCGCCGACGCGCTGACCACCGTCTCGCCCACGCACGCCACGGAAATCCTCGGCCCCATCGGCGGTCAGGGGCTCGCGATGTATCTCAACAATCGCCGCGCCGACCTCTTCGGCATCCTCAACGGCGCCGATTACTCCCGCTGGAACCCGGCCACCGACCCGCTCATCCCCGCGCAATTTTCGCCCAACGACCTGACCGGCAAATCCGCCTGCAAAGCCGCGCTCCAACAGCGCTTCAATCTCGAAGTCCGCCCCGACCTTCCCCTCTTCGGCATCGTCAGCCGTTTCGCGCACCAGAAAGGCTTCAACATCCTCCGCGAAGCCCTCCCGCCCGCCCTCAACAACATGGTCATGCAATGCGTCATCCTTGGCAACGGCGACGCCGACACGGAAAACTTCGTCCACTGGCTCACCGCCGCCCATCCCGGCCGCGTCGGCTCCCACATCGGCTACTCCGACGACCTCAGCCACCTCATCGAAGCCGGCAGCGACTTCTTCCTCATGCCCTCGCTCTACGAACCCTGCGGCCTCAACCAGATCTACTCCCTCAAATACGCCACGCTCCCCGTCGTCCGCGCCACCGGCGGACTCGACGATACCGTCGCCAATTATAATGAAGCCGCCGGCACCGGCACCGGCTTCAAATTCTGGGAACCCTCCGGCCTCGCCCTCTACTGGTGCATCGGCTGGGCCGTCTCCACCTGGTTCGACCGACCCCACCACATCACCACCTTGCGCCAACAAGCCATGTCCCAAAACTTCGACTGGGCCACCTCCGCCCGCCAGTACGTCAACGTCTACCACCACGCCCTCCAGAAAAGGTTAGCCGTTTCCGGATTGTAGGGCAAGCGCCCCGCTTGCCGTCGCTCGCCTCCCGCCCGTTTCATTCAACCCTTGATTTCCATCGCCTCTCAGCGGTACAAGTCTCTCGATGCACCCCGAACTTCTCGTGACGGCGTTGGCTCCCCTGATTGTTCTCGTCGTACTCTATGGCGGCATGTGCATGTTTGGGATGTTCCTGTTCGCGTTCTGGATTTGGATGATCATCGACTGCGCCCAGAACGAACCGCCCGGCAACGACAAGATCGTCTGGCTGTTGATCGTCATCCTTCTCAACTGGATCGGCGCCACCATCTACTTCTTCGCCCGCCGACGCGACCGCACCAAAGGCCAGTTCTTCAAACCCCAATCCCCGCCTTCCTAGAGTCGATGCCGTTGCCTGTGCCCGCTGCCAGTCCCGCCTCCCATCTCCGAAACGCGTCGAATTTCAGCCGGCTTCCCGCAATACGCCGTCACCGGCGATTGATTTGACTCAGGATTGTCGGATCTTTGATCTTGGCATCCGCCGCAAGCAGGAACGCTTTGCTCAGAATCACCGATAGCAATGCGTCGCCTTCAAATGGCAAAAACAACTTTCCCACGACCTCGTGCGGCCTTCGATCCGGCACGATGCACAAGTACTGGTCATTCGGTTCCATGAGAATGTTGCCACTGCCAAGATGGATCTTGTATGTACGCAAATCGCCGCGAACGAGGAGGAACTTGTCCGCGAACGAGCAACGGTCCGCGATCTTCAGCCGGGGAATGAGCTGTTGTAACACCTCGCGCCGTGTCGCGGCAGAGGCCGACAAGTCACCAAACGAATACGCGCGCCAGTAATCTCCGTACTGGCCGACGTCGCCGCGGTCCTGCCAGTTCGGGTCGTTGCCAATACTGCACACCCCGACAAACAGATCCACATCCCGCATGACCTCGGAGAACAGGATTGACGGCACGTCCGTCAAACTCTGAATCTCGCCGATTGAGCCGTAAAATCGTACCTGGTCCGTCGAGACATACAGAAAGATGCCCATGCCCGACGTGGCGCCTTCATTCGGGATCGAATCCACCCAGAATTCAACCCGCACACCATATCGCGGCAACTCCAGTGTGGGGACATTCTGAGAATCAAAGCTGCCCTGCAGATGGTACTTCCAACCACGCTGCTGGCAGAGCGCGGAGAATTGATGCTGCCGCAGAACATGCCCGGCAAACCGATTGGAATAACCCCCCGTCTGGATCTCAGCGTCCGTCACCAGGTAAATCTCCCGATGTGCCTGCTTGAATGGCTGCGTGACTTCATGTTCCGCCAGCCAGTTGCGCCACGACAGCACCACCCCGGCATCGAAACCAATGGGATGCCACAGTTGCACCTCTGTCTCAGGACTCAACCAATCGAGCGGCCAACCATGCGCGTCAACCAACTTGCCCTCACGCCAGATGGCTTGCGATCGTTGTTCGCCGCGTTGAAATGACCAGATCAACCGCCGGGCCACGTTTGCTAGCAACGGGTGGTTGAGATATCGCTGCAACCAAGGCTCCAGCTTCCATGTCCGCTGGGCCAGTAACAACCGCTCAATTCGAGCCTGCTGCGCCGGCAACATCTTCTCAATTTCTCGACGCGTTCGCTGAAGCTGCTTCAGATCGTCCGCATGGTCGCGTTTCACCTCTGCGGGAACCGACCCTTGGACCTTTCCATCGGCTCTGATCCATTGCAGGTCCACCTCGTGACTGCCCACGACCCGCAATTCCGCTGTGAAATCTCCAACTTCTTCCCGGAGACATGAGTTCTCATCGAGCCCATACGTCGGCACGGAAAGCTCCTCCAAATCGTCCCGGGAAAGTCCCGCACGGCGGGCGGCTCCATCAAGCGCTTTGCCGATCAAGCCTTGCGCGACCCGATACTTGACCTTCATTTGCAGACGACTGAGCTGGGCAACGGACGCCATTCCTTCCATTAACCCCAGTGTCGCCACACACGCATTGCCAACTCTCGGGGAACGCGCGCCAAATCCGGGGATCTTCTTAAAACATGCAATGCCAACGTCTCCAACGACCTGACTCACGGCTTCGTCGCCAACGAGTGCGCACGTCCACACCAACCCCTTCAAGAGATCGCAGTTCCGCTCCAATAATGGCTCCCTCCGATCCCAGCCAGTCAGCGCCCGTTCACGTTCGCTGATTTCGGCCACTAGCGGAAACCATTCCAGCACCCGTCTCTTGAATTTCTCCTCGCCGATCTCCGCGACAAGCTCTTTGGCAGAACCGAGCCATTTTTTTGGTGGCTTCGCTTGCGTCGCTGTTAACGCGTGGGCCAGTAATTTCACCCACTGGCCTCGTTGGTCCGGTTCCATCTTTGCGAGGTCGGCTCGGGCGGCATCAGCCCAACAATCGCCGCCTAACGGTTCCACGAATTGTGATTTCCCCAGCAGCACGTCAATCGCTGCCGAATGCCGGCGGTTTTCGGCTGTTGTCATGCGCAATTCGCATTGTAAATGTAGAAGCCCGGCTCGGACCTCAGGCGATAGTCCGTGCTTCAAGACGTACTCCTGACAATTCCTGATGATCCCGCCTAACGGCCAATGCCCCCAGTCCATCCCGCCGGTCGCCGCAGTTTCCAGCAGTGTGACAAGATCTCTCTCTTGATAGTCCAGCCTTCGCCGCACCAAATCTCCCAGCAGCGCCCGGCACGCAACCCAGTACCGCCACTGTCTGTGATTGGACAGTGATTTCAGCCGTACGGCGGCCGCAAGCACGAGCGAAATCTGCACCGAGTCCTCAGCGCTGAGAATCGCGCGTCCCGCCTCGTACTGGGATGCATCGAGGCTGGTGCTGTACCGGTTTGGATCATGGGACTCCCGAAAGAAGTCCCCAATCTTAAGGTGGGCTTCGCGAAGAGGATCATCGGGATGAACCGGGAACCCGTCCGGCCCCACCGGTTCAGGTCTTCCCGAAAAGAAGAAGCGCAAGCTCATGCGCCTTGGCCCTCACGATTCAGCCGCCAACCAGGGGCACCAGCTTTACGAACGACACGCTGGTAGCGGAAGTGATGTCGATACGGTGATCCAAATTGTCCACTTGGTGATCGTCGACAAGAACAAGAATGCGGTGATTCTCAAATGCCTCGACGGCTCGGGCCAGTTGGTCCTCCCCGTCAATCTGCCGCTGCTTCCGCAATTTGTAGCCGTTCAACGTGACCTCGGCTTCCCGGGGCTGCACCAGCCCACGAAAGTAACCCGGCGTGGAATCGTTGTATTGGCGAACCTCCTGCTCCACACGACGGCGAATCGATTCTCGAATCGTCACGCGTGATTCGGGGATTTCCACTCGACATTCGCCCGTTTTCCCACCGGCCGTCGCTTCATCGTGGATTGTCACAGTCGTCGCCATTGGACGCTCTCACTTTCCCAACCTAATATCATCATCCCCCAGAGCTTACCAGCCTTTTCCGAAGAGGAATCGGGGCCAGTCCCACTGCTCGCTCCATTTGCCAACAACCTCCCCACGCACCTACGCCTGACGGTCGAAGAACGGGTTCTTGCTGGTGATGCTCAACGGAATCCCCAGCGCCCGTGTGACCTTCGGCCCGAACAGCCCCAGGTCCAGGCACGAGACGGGATTCGGGTCAGCCCCACCCATTGCTCCATTTGCAAAAAGCTCATCGCCTGTCCGCCTCAGGCGCGATTTGTCCGCCTCGATCGATTCCTCCTTCTGAATTCCTCAACATCCTTGCCTGCGCTCGGTTCCTTCCGCTGCCTCACCCATCTTCCGCCAGCTGATGCATGATCCCTCTCAAAGGTATGCATCATCGCAACACGTGCTGTATGTTGCTCGGACTTCGACCCAGCTCCACCTGTCGGCCCATTTTCAACCAACCTCCCCGCCTGTTTACCCGCCAACTTCTTTGCCATCTCCCTTCTCTTCCACCCCATGCATGATACCTCTCAAAGGTATGTATCGCCGTAATCCGCCGCATCGCCAGACCGTTTCCGATCTTCTCCTCATCGTCCTCTCCCGGCACGCCCATCACTGTCCCGCTCTCTCCTCTTCCGCCCCATGCATGATGCCTCTCAAAGGCATGTATCGCCGCAATCCGCTGAGCCACGCAACCGTTTCCGTCCTGCTCGTCGCGCACGCCTGCCGCCGCCACGTCTTCCGCCCGGTCCCGCGCCTCCTCCATGCCCACCATCCGAATTCCTCGATCTCCAGGCCCACTTGCTCTTGCCTCCGCCTCCCGTCGTATGATACCCATCAAAGGTATGCATCATCCGTCTACCAACCAACCAAGAGCCCGTTCCACGGGTTCCTCGCCACGTGTTTGGACGCCGCGCCCGCCCCTTCGCCGCGAGAAGACCGTCGATAATAACCTGATGGCCCAGATACGGAAGGGAACAACGGCCTGGATCATCTTGGCCGTAGTGGAAGAGCGCGGCGAACTTTATGGATACGGGCTCCGTCACGAGCTCTGGACGCGTTCCAAGGGAATGTTTCCCCTTCAAGAAGGACCACTCTATCGTTTGCTGGCCAGCATGGAGCGCGCACACTGGATCGCCTCGCGGCGCGTGGAAGTCGCTGGCCGCGAACGCCGCTATTACCGCATCCGCGCTCCCGGCCGTCAGGTCCTGGCCCAATACCGCCGCGAGTGGCGCTTGCTCTCGTCCGTCCTCGACTCTCTTGGCTGTCTTCGTGCGCGTTGAAGAGGACTTCGGCTCAGCCCCCACTCGCTGCTCTATTACCAACCAAGCTCCCCACGGGACTACGCCTGACGGTCGAAGAACGGATTGTTGCCGGTGACCGCCTGTCTTGCTTCTGAAAACCTGATTTGTCTTGATATTCAGGCGATTCTTTGTTCTACTCCGCTCCACTTGTCCTCTCCGACGAGGACGAGAAGGCTGGCTGGGCGTCGTTTCGCGGGGGTTCGAGTACCGCGTGGCAGCGGGAAAGTCAACAAGGGTCAAAGATGAGGTGGTGGCATGAACGGAATCAGCAAGTTGGTGGCGGGTTCAACATGTGTGGCGATGTTGGTGGTTATTGCGGCACAGGTTTCCGCGCAGAATCTCGTTCTCAACCCCGGGTTTGAAACAGCGGGTGCGAACTCTTCGCTCGCGGCAGACTGGACGGTGGACACGGTCGCAGGCGGGCCCGTGTATGGTGTCCGGACCAACGACAATCCACACAGCGGATCGTTCAACTTTGAGGCGTACCTTGCCAGTACCGGCGCCGGGCCGGTGGTTCAGTTTAACCAGTCCGGGGTGCCAGTGACGGCAGGCGACGCTTACAACTTCTCCTTCTATGCCGATCGACTGGCGGGTAGCGCGGGCGACGTCGAGCAGTATAACATTCAGTACTTCAACGCGGGTTCCGGCTTCGTCGGGCAGACGGGCTACCAAGGCTTCGCGCCGGGAGCGAACGTGTATGCCGAGACGGTTGTGACCAATCTGGTGGCTCCGGCGGGAGCCGTCACCGCGCAGATCTTTATCCACAACGCGGGTGCTGCGGCTCCGAGCCTGTCGGCCACAATCGATTATGACGACGTGTCATTCTCAAGCGCCGTGCCAGAGCCAACGACGGTAACGCTGGTCGGTCTGGGCTTGGTGGGTGCTGTTCTGGGCCTTCGCAAGCGCCGTTCGTAATGGAAGTTTTGTGTAGGTGTCCGGGAGCGGACTAGAAGGAATTCGGGTCGGGCCCCATCATCGATCCATTCCCAAGCAATCTCCCCGCCTGCCTGCCCCCTTCCGGCCGTAACACCCTCGTGGCGCATCGTCCCCTCAACGATGCACCATAGAGATTCTCACTCCGTGCCCTCTGCGCCTCTGCGTGAGACAGTCTCCGGGGTCAGACCCTGACACTTGCATTATCTTTCCGTGACGGGGCCTTGCCCATCCCCACGTGATACATTGTATTAGAATGTATTGTGTCGCGATCCGATGCCTAGTACTACTAGGTATCATCGATTCGGCGACTCAACGAAGACGAGGGGGGGGGAACTGGGCCCGGCTCCAACCACTGACCCATTTGCCGACAAACGGCCCACGCACCTACGCCCGAATGTCGGAGAGCCGAGGTTTGACCGTTGACCTCGTCCATCCCCTCTGGGAGACTCAGCGCTCTGTGAAGAGATTGATGATTTTCGTCTTCGGAATATCGATTCTCGCTTCACCCTATGCAGCTTCTGCGGCCAGCACCGATGGCTCTTCGGGAGCCGGGGATTCGGAGCCTGGCTTGAAAGACTTATACCGCGCTGTCAACAAACAGTGCGGTAGCAGCATCATGCCGATGGGAATGAACGACCCTCTTTATACGACGACCCTGTCCCACCACTTCAATTTGGTCGTCCCCGATTACGGAATGTATATGAGTGATCTTCAACCGCAACCGGGGGTGTGGAACTTTTCCAACCTCGACCGGATTGTGGAATTTGCCAAAACCAATCATCTAACAATCCGGGGACATGCTCTCGTTTATGACTTGCCCCTCAACAAACATCGTGACGCGTGGACGCCGACTCCCAAATGGGTCTACCAAGGGCATCATTCCAGGACGGAGATGCTGCGCATCATGTACGAGCACATCGAAAAGGTGATGAGCCGCTATCAAGACAGCATCTCCCAATGGATTGTGGTCAATGAAGCGGTAGGAAATCTTCTGCCAGGCCAGATGCAGCCAAATATCTGGATGAAGACAATCGGCAGGGAATATGTGGAACTCGCCTTTCTCCGGGCTCATCAGATCGCGCCCCACGCCGAGTTGATGATCAACGATTATGGAGCGGATTATATCGATCAAAGCAGCTGCGGCCCCTGTAAGGCAAACAGCTTTTATCACTACGTAAAGGAGCTGAGACAGAAGGGCATTCCGATCAATGCCGTGGGATTGCAGTTTCATTTGACGGTCGGAGTTGATCACCCGGATGTCGACCGCATCGAAAAGAATTTCGCCCGCTTCAAGGCTCTTGGCGTACGAGTGTATGTTACCGAACTGGATGTTAAAATAGAAAAACCGGTAACGGAGAACAAACTGTCGGAACAAGCCAGGCTATATACAATGGTGATGAACACAGCCTTAAAGTCTCCGGCGTGCTCCGGCCTTTCCGTTTGGGGTTATACCGATCGGTATTCGTGGATCACCACTTTCAATGCCTTTCCCGGATATACCGACGCCTGTCTGTTTGATGCTGATGTAAGACCCAAGGGAATGTTCTTTTCGATTTTGAAATCCCTCGGAAGCGAGATGGCCACGAATATCCCGTAGAAACCGCCGCAACAGGAATAGAGGGCATGGGTTCAGCCCCACTCCTCGATCCATTTGCCGACAAGCGGCCCACGCACCTACGCCTGACGGCCGAAGAACGGATTCTTGCCCGCACACGCCTTCTGGAAGGCGGCGTCACCCCCGATTTCTTGATTGGACTGGTCGGCGTACATCCTGCGTTCCGTAGAACTCCGACATGCCCATGCAGCCCAGACCGAAGGCGGAAACCATACAGGAAATCCAGCAGAGGCGGCTGTTTTGACATACCGAGTTTCCCTGATTTTCGCCAAGGCCGCAACCCATGCCACATCAAACGTTGTTAGCGATGGCGCAACGCTCCTACCAGTTGGCGCATCGGGCGATGCCGGATTATGCCAGCAAGTTCTCCAAGAGAACGTGTACACAGCCGCAACTGTTGGCCTGCCTGATCCTGAAGGCGTACCGACGGTTTACCTACCGGGAAATGGAAGCGTGGTTGGTCGCCACCGACCGCGGCGTGCGGCTGACTGGTCTTCGCAGGCCCGTGACAAATCCAGCAGACGTGCTATCATCTGTTAAATCGCCATGAAAAAGAGCGCGCAACCCGATGTGAAGATTCAAGTCACCAAGGACGGCCCGTATCTCGCCAGCGGAAGTTTACCACTGAGCGAGCAGTGGATCGTCACCAATGCCGAGGGCGAATCACTCGAGTACCGGGAAGGAAAGAAGTACCCGGCCCAATCGCAATGTGCCCTCTGCCGCTGCGGCCAGTCGGCCAACAAACCCTTCTGCGATGGCACCCACAAGACGGCCCGATTCGACGGCACGGAAACGGCCAGCCATCAGCCGTATCTGGAACAGGTCGAGACCATCGAAGGCCCCACGATGCTGCTCACCGACCAGGAAAACCTCTGCGCGTTCGCCCGGTTCTGCGATCCGAACGGCAGGGTCTGGAACCTGGTCAAGGAGACCGACAAGCCCGAGGCCCAGCAACTGGTAAAACACGAAGCGGGCCACTGTCCCGCCGGACGGTTGGTGGCCTGGGATCGTAAAACAGGCAAACCCATCGAGCCCAAGTATGAACCCTCCCTCGGACTCATCGAGGACACAGCCAGGCAGGTCAGCGGCCCGATTTGGGTGCGCGGAGGCATTCCGGTGGTTTCCGCCGACGGCAAGACGTACGAGATTCGGAATCGCGTAACCTTGTGCCGATGTGGCAGGTCAGCGAACAAGCCCTTCTGCGATGGGTCGCATGCGGCCTGAGTTCACGGCCGGAGGCCGTCACTGACCCGCGGACGGCCGAAGGCAATTCGGGTCAGGCCCACTCGTCGATCCATTTGCCAACAAGCTCCTCGCCTGATCTGCGTCCATTCGCCGTTGTAAATGCTTCCTGACCTTCGTGTACTTCGTGGTGAAGCCGGCCTTCTACCTCGACCAGACGATTGGTTGACGCCTCACCGCAACGCCAGAACACCAAACACTTCGTCCAACGTCGTCAGACCCGCCATCGCCTTGCCAATGCCGTCGGCCGCCATCGTCGTCATCCCCTGCCCGACGGCGATCGTCCGCAACTCATCCACGGACGCGCCGCGCCGCAGGGCCACGCCAATCTCGGGCGTGACCTCCAATACCTCGGCGATCACCGTCCGCCCCCGGTACCCCGTCTGGCCGCACTTCGCGCAGCCGACGGCTTTGCGGAACGCGCGCGGCAGTGGCGCCACATCGATTCCGCCGGCGCGCGCTACATCGAATGCGCGGTCGATCTGTTCCGGGGGCGGTTGCGCGGCCACACTACAATGCGTACAGAGCTTGCGGATCAGGCGTTGGGCGATAATCAGCTTGGTCGCGTCGACCACCTGAAACGGCGGCGCCCCGAGGTCCACCATGCGCGTCAACGCCGTAATGGCTTCATCCGTGTGCAAAACGGTGAACACGAGATGACCGGTCAGCGCCGCCTGCAAGCAGAGTTGCAGCGTTTCGGCATCGCGAATCTCGCCCACAAGGATAATGTCGGGGTCCATCCGCAAAATGGAGCGGATCGCTCGAGGAAAACCCAGGTCTGCTTTGGGATTGATCTCCAACTGGGTCACCCCTGCCAACACCAATTCCACCGGATCCTCGATGCTCACCACCCTGACTTTGGGGCTGACCACGCGATTGAGACAGGAGTACATCACGGTCGTCTTGCCGCACCCGGCGGGGCCGGTCACTAGGATCACGCCCCACGGTGATGCGAGCCAGCGGTCCAGCTTCTGCCGGTCGTGCGGCGCGTATTCCAGCCGGTCGAGATTCATCGGGACATACGGGCCACTGGGCAGGAAGCGGACGGTGACGGTCTCTCCGAGATAGCTCGGCAGGAAGGAACCCCGCATATCCACCGTATCCTTGTCGGTATCCATTCTGATCGCCCCGTCTTGCAGCACGGCTTTCTCATGGACGTCGCAACCCGCCATTCGTTTCCACTGCTCCATGATCGCCGTCAGGAGGCGGATATCGCAGGTGGCCATCGTGTGCAGCACGCCGTCCACGCGATACCGAAAGTGGACCTGGGTGCGCTGTCCGTCATGCTGGGGTTCGACATGCAGGTCGGTGGCGCGCAGACCCACACCGAGACGGATCATAAGGTTGACCGCCTGAGCGACCGGGTTGCCATTTGGTCGTACGGGTTCCTTGACCCCTGTTCGCGCCAAGCCTTCGCTCAGCGCTTTGAGCAGCGGTGTGATGTCGGTCGTCAGCTCGATCCGCGGTTGCTCGCCCTTCATGAACCGCTCGATGTCTTCCCGCTGAAAGCGCCATTGCCGACCCACCTTCATGCTCTTGATTTTCCCCGCCCGCAACCAGCGGTAAAACGTCGGACGCGTCGTTTGGAGCAACGCAATGGCTTGTTCCATCGTCAGAATTTCCGTGACCGCGCCCCCACCCGACGCGTCGGCGGGCGAAGGCGGGCTTTTTCGAATCTCTCGGCGGTTCTTGGTAGCTTTCATGGCCTCTCCTTTCATTGCCTCTTAATGTATCATGGTGATTATGATATGTAAAGTGCTTTTTGCCTTCTGCCCGATCCGCCTGCTAAGCAAGGAAACTCGCCGCCGTCTCATGCCTTTGGCCCTTCTGTTCTTCGTGCTCGGAGTTTACCCTGAGTCCGTCGAAGGGTGGTGAACACCCGCCGTCAGCCTTCCCGCGTAAGACTTGCGGCGCTGACGCGCACCCGATATAGTCCCGACGTTTCCCATGCCTGAATTACGCAAAAAATATCCATTCGATAAGATCGAGCCGAAGTGGCAACGCTACTGGGCCGAGCACAAGACGTTCGCCGCCCACGAAGACACGGCGAAGAAAAAACTCTACGTGCTCGACATGTTCCCCTACCCCAGCGGCGCGGGCCTCCACGTCGGCCATCCCGAAGGCTACACCGCCACCGACATCTATTGCCGCTTCCAGCGCATGCGCGGGTTCAACGTCCTCCATCCGATGGGTTGGGACGCGTTCGGCCTCCCCGCCGAGCAATACGCCATCAAGACGGGCACGCACCCCGCCATCACGACAAAGCAGAATGTCGACACGTTCCGTCGTCAGGTCCAGATGCTCGGTTTCTCGTACGACTGGGACCGCGAAGTCGATACCACCGACCCCGAATACTACAAATGGACGCAGTGGATTTTTCTGCAACTCTTCAAGAAAGGCCTCGCCTACGAATCCCACGTGCCGGTGTGGTGGTGTGACGGCTGCAAAGCCGTTCTCGCCAACGAAGAGGTCAATACCGACGGCACCTGCAAAGATAAAGGCCATCCGGGCGTCGTCCGCCGCCCGCTCCGCCAGTGGATTCTCAAGATTACCGCCTACGCCGAGCGATTGTTAAAGGATTTGGACCTGGTGAACTGGCCCGATTCAATCAAAGAGCAACAGCGCAACTGGATCGGCCGCAGCGAAGGCGCATCCGTCCAGTTCAAGGTCGACGGCTCCGAGTTGACCATCGAAATCTTCACTACTCGTCCCGACACGCTCTACGGCGCGACGTACATGGTGCTCGCGCCCGAGCATCCATTTGTGGACAAGGTCACAACACCCTCGCAGAAGCCGGCTGTGACCGCCTATCGCGCCGAAGCCGCGCGTAAGAGCGAATTGGAACGTACCGCGCTGGAAAAAGAGAAAACCGGTGTCTTCACCGGCGGCTACGCCCTCAATCCTGTCAACAACGAGAAAATCCCGATCTGGGTCGCCGATTACGTAATGATGGGCTATGGCACCGGCGCGATCATGGCCGTCCCCGCCCACGACACCCGCGATTTCGAGTTTGCGAAGAAATTTGGATTGGAGATTCGCATCGTTGTCCAGCCACCGGAAGGCATCGATCCCCACGGTTTCACCGGTGACGGCATCGCCATCAACAGCGGCTTGATCACCGGACTCCCTACTCCCGAAGCCAAGAAGAAGATCACCGCGTGGCTCCAGGAAAAGGGCCTCGGCAAACCGACCGTCCAATACAAGCTCCGCGACTGGTTGTTCTCGCGGCAGCGCTACTGGGGCGAACCGATCCCGATCGTCCATTGCGAGAAACACGGCGCGGTTCCGTTGCCGGAAAGCGAATTGCCCCTCAAGCTGCCGGAAATGAAAGATTACTCACCGTCGGGAAGCGCCGAGCCGCCGTTGGCCAAGGCGACCGATTGGGTCAATACGAAGTGTCCGCAGTGCGGCGGCCCGGCCAAACGCGAGACGAATACGATGCCGCAGTGGGCCGGCTCGTGCTGGTATTACCTGCGCTACATCGATCCCAAGAATGACTCCGCCTTTGTCGCGAAGGACAAGGAGAAGTATTGGATGCCCGTCGATCTGTATATCGGCGGCGCGGAGCATGCCGTGCTTCACCTGCTTTACTCGCGTTTCTGGCACAAGGTGCTCTTCGACCTCGGCCACGTCTCGACGCCCGAACCGTTTATGCGCCTCGTCAACCAGGGCATGATCCTTGGCGAAGATGGCCAAAAGATGAGTAAATCGCGCGGCGGCAGCAACGTCATCAATCCCGACGACGTGGTCCGCGATTACGGCGCGGACGCCCTGCGCATGTACGAGATGTTCATGGGCCCGCTCGACGCCACCAAACCCTGGAGCACGCAGGGGTTGGAAGGCGTCTATCGCTTCCTCGGTCGTGCGTGGCGGCTGTTCTGTGACGAAGAGGGCAAACTCCTCCTCGACGACACCGAGCCGGCGGGAACACTTCTCAAGGTCTTGCATCACACCATCAAGAAGGTTGGTGAGGACACGGATACCCTGGCGTTCAATACCGCCATTTCCCAGATGATGATCTTCGTCAACGAGGTCACCGCCCAGGAGAAACGTCCGCGCAAGCTCCTTGAGCCGTTCGTGCTATTGTTGGCGCCCTACGCGCCGCATCTGGCCGAGGAACTGTGGGAAAAACTCGGCCACAACCAATCGATGGCCTACGCGCCCTGGCCAAAGTACGACAACGCCCTGCTCAAAGAAGACAACGTCACCGTCATCCTGCAAGTCAACGGCAAGATCCGTGACCGGATCGAAGTCCCCGCACAAATCTCGCCAGCCGATCTCGAAAAACTCGCACTGGCCAACGCACACGTCCAACAACATCTCGTCGGCAAACAGGTGAAGAAAGTGATCGTCGTCCCCGGAAAGTTGGTCAACATCGCCGCCGGATGATACGCTTGGCCCGCGATGATTACTCTGCTTGTCAAATACGTTAATTTCTTGCGTCGTCACTATCAGGCGCGACTCATGCTTCTCAGCGCGTTGGTCGGTGTGATAGTTGCGTTGGGCGCTCTTCTGTTCACGTGGATTCTCGATGTCTCCAGTGCCTTCTTCTTGACACGTCTGGTGGGGTATACGTTGCCATTGCCGGGCGCCGAAGGTCCCACGGTGATGCCGGGAGAAGCCACACATCGCTGGCTGCTGTTCCTGATGCCCGCCGTGGGTGGTTTGCTGGCCGGCCTGACCATCTACTGGCTGGCACCGGATGCGGCCGGACATGGCACCAACTCGGTGATCGACGCGTTCCACCGGAAACGTGGACAGATGCGAAAGCGAATCCCCCTGGTGAAAACCATCGCCACGGCATTTACGCTGGGAACTGGTGGTTCGGCGGGACGAGAAGGTCCCATCATGCAGGTTGGGGCCGGTCTCGCTTCAATTCTGGCCGGATTTTTCAAGTCGGGAGACCGGGAGCGCCGCCTTCTGGTTCTGGCTGGCGCCGGGGCCGGCTTGGGCGCAATTTTCCGTTCCCCCCTGGGCGGCGCGCTGTTTGCGTCGGAAGTATTGTACCGGGACATGGACTTCGAGACGGCGGCGTTGGTGCCCTCATTCGTCGCTTCGATCACCGCCTATTCTGTATACTGTGGAATTAGGGGAACGTGGGGTGCGATTTTTACGGTCCCCCCTCTGACGTTCGAGCATGTCCTTCAACTGCCGTTTTACATCCTGCTCGGCATGCTTTGCGCCTTGGTCGGTATTGTTTACTTGTACACGATGCACGGGGTGGAAGAGCACATCTTCAAAAAGCTTCGCACCCCAGCCTACATCAAGCCCGCCTTGGGAGGGCTCGTTGTGGGCGCTATCGGCTTCTTCGTGCCACAAGTGCTGGGCCAGGGATATGGCTGGTCTCAACTCGCAATGGCCGGCAGCTTGTCACTCGGCCTCGTGCTCACCATCACGCTGGCAAAAATCGTGGCAACTTCGTTCACCATCGGCTCCGGCGGCAGCGGCGGGACGTTTGCGCCTACCGTTGTCATTGGCGGAATGTTGGGCACGGCGGTAGGTCTGGTGCTGCGCAGCTTCTGGCCGGGCATTGCGCCCAATCTACCGGCATTTGCCCTGGTAGGTATGGCCGGATTTTTGGCTGGCACCGCCAAGACCCCCCTCTCGGCCCTGATCATGGTTTCGGAGATGACCATGGGGTACGGGCTGCTCGTACCGCTGATGTTGGCCACGGCGACGGCGTATGTATTGTCGCTGCGGAAAGTAACACTGTACCGGAGCCAGGTCGGCCAGCGAATCGATTCGCCGGCGCACGAGGGCGAGTACGTAAATGCCGCTCTCGAGCGTATTCACGTGAAGGAGGCGCTCCCCAAGGGCCAGAAAGCCCTCACGTTCCATCGCGAGACACCATTACCGGAAATTCTCGAGGAGGTTTCCAAGTCCAAACAACTCGTGTTTCCCGTGATCGATGGGGACGGCACTCTGCAGGGCGTGATTGAGTTCCACAATATCCGCGTATTTTATTCCAAGGACTGCGTGCCGTCAGACGCCGTGGTTGCGCAAGACTTGCTTTCCCCGACATTTGCGGTTGTGAATCTTGATGACGATCTGGCGGCGGTATTGCGGAAATTCCGTACCGAGCGACTCGAAGAGTTGCCGGTGGTAGAATCGGAGAATTCGATCCGGCTCGTGGGTGTATTGAATCGCCGCGACGTGCTGGCTGCGTACCACGACCGACATGTCTAGTCGCGGGGACGGCGGACCGTGGTCGGCCGCGACCACAACGGGGTAGGCGTTACATGCTGCGCATGAATCTGTTCAATCGATTTGAGACACGGAAGCAGTTGCTGCCGGGCCGTCTTGTGCTGTTGAGTCTGCTGGTTGGGATCGTTGCCGGTTGCGGTGCGCTTCTGTTTAATGTGCTTCTCGGATGGGCCGACGAGGGTTTCATGGTGCACGCCGCCGGCTATCACATGCCGCAAGCGGGCGGCGAGGCGGCCACGGTGGTCGCCACCGAGCCATCACGGCGGTGGGCGTTGTTGCTCATACCGACCGTTGGCGGTCTGCTGTCGGGCCTGCTCGTTTACACCTTCGCTCCCGAAGCCGAAGGCCACGGGACCGACGCCATGGTTGACGCATTCCACCGGATGCACGGTTTCGTCCGCGCACGCGTGCCATTAGTCAAGACGATTGCGTCGGCCCTGACCATCGGGAGCGGCGGCTCGGCTGGGCGCGAGGGCCCGATCGCGCAGATCGGTGCGGGGTTCGGCTCGTCGCTGGCGACATGGCTGAGGGCCGGCGACCGCGAGCGGCGACTGCTGATGCTCGCGGGAGCAGCCGGCGGGTTGGGCGCCGTGTTCCGCGCGCCATTGGGCGCGGCGTTCTTTGTCGTGGAAGTGTTGTACCGCGACGTCGAATTCGAAGCGGCTGCGCTGATCCCGTCATTTGTGTCCTCCATCGTGGCCTATTCGGTGTATTGTGCCGTGTCGCGTCGTTGGGGCGCGATCTTCACCGTGCCGGAACTCAAGTTCAATCACCCGCTCGAATTGTTGCTCTACGTGGCCCTGGGGGGTCTCTGTGCTTTCGTGGGGGTTGTTCACGTCAAATTCTTCTATGGTGTACGCAATCAGGTTTTTCGGCGTTTGCCGGTCCCCAATCACATCAAACCCGCACTTGGCGGGATGATCGTCGGGGCGATCGGATTCTTCGTTCCCCAAGTGCTCGGAATGGGCTATGGCTGGACACAACTGGCGATTGACGGCCAGCTCTCGCTGCGTCTGGCACTGATGATCGTCGTGCTGAAAATCGTCGCTACCGGCGTTACGATTGGTTCGGGCGGCAGCGGCGGTGTATTCGCGCCGTCCATGGTGATTGGAGCCTGCTTGGGCCGGACAGTGGGTACACTGTTACACGCGTGGATACCGGGCGTCGTCGCGCAACCAGCGGCGTTCGTTCTCGTCGGCATGGCGGGCTTTTTTGCCGGCGTGTCGAAAGCGCCCGTCGCCACGCTGATCATGGTTTCCGAGATGGCCACTGGCTACGGCCTGTTGGTGCCTCTGATGCTTACGACGGCTGTGGCTTACCTCCTCACGCCGCGTCGGATCTCGATTTACGAAAAGCAGCTTGACTCACGGGCAGATTCCCCGGCTCACGAAGGCGAATATGTGGTGGACCTCTTGGAGCGGATCCACGTGCAGGAGGCTATGCCGAAGCTCGAGAAACTGGCCGTGCTGCGTCTGGACGCGCCCCTGCTCGAGATCCTCGATGCGGTTGCCGACAGCAAGCAGCATGTGTTTCCCGTGTTGGACGCGCAAGGGGAACTATATGGGGTGATTCTGTTCGACGATATCCGTTTGTTCTTCACGGAACGCAACTTTCCCAAGCACGTAGTCATTGCGCAAGACCTCTTGGCGCAAAACCTCGTGACTGTCACTCCGGATGAGGATCTCGCCTCAGCGCTGCAAAAGCTTCGACAGTCCATGCAAGTGGAACTGGTCGTGGTCGAGCAGAAAGGTTCACGAAAGGTCGTCGGCATCCTCGGTCGCCGCGATATTCTCTCAACGTACCAGGATCGCGTGCGGACCAGGGCGCCAGACACGGGTGCCAAATTGTAGTTGAGCCGCGGACAAACTCCGCTATATTGTCATTGTGAGGTTGGTTGGTACTGTATATGTTCAAGCTGACTAGAGAGGAGCAATTGATTGTCGCGTTCCTGTTGTTTGCACTCCTCACAGGCATGGCTGTCAGGGAATGGCGCGCGCGGCACCCGAGAGTTGCCGGCATCGCACTGGAGATAAAGGGCCACTAATGCAAAAGTTGAACTTTGCCGAGGCCGTCGACGAAATCGTCCGTGGAGATGGACGATATGACCGCGACGCCTACTACTTCGTCCGCGAGGGACTGGATTTCACCATCAAGATGCTCAAGAAAGATACACGGGGCGCGGGGCGGCACGTCAGCGGCCAGGAACTGCTGGACGGCCTGCGGCGCTACGCGCTCGATCAATTCGGCCCCATGTCCAAGACCGTGTTTGGTTACTGGGGGATCAAACAGTGTGAGGATTTCGGCGAGATTGTCTTCCAGATGGTGGATAAAGGCATCCTCGGCAAGACGGAACAGGACACGCGCGAGGATTTCAAGGGCGGTTACGATTTCGACGAGGCTTTCGTCAAGCCCTACCAGCCGGCGCCCGGTGCCCGCAGCCGCCGCCCGGCCAAGGGCGCTGCGGCCGGAACTGACCGCTATCATTCCGTCCCAACCCGCTCCTCCGACACACGGAAATTGAGCGGCGGCGCGAACTAGGCGTCGGAAACGGCATGCGATTTCATGGCCTGCAGCGCCCGCTGGCCGCGTCGCTTCTCTTCCTGACAGGAGCCATCATGACCCGCGCCCAAACCTTCAACGTCGCACCAGCCCGCAAAGTTGTTTTTGACAACGGCCTCACCTTGCTCGTGCGTGAAGACCACAGCGCCCCCGTTGTGAGCGCCCAAGCCTGGGTCCGCGCGGGCAGCATCACCGAAGGCCAATGGACCGGTGCCGGCATCTCGCACGTACTCGAGCACATGCTGTTCAAAGGCACGACCACGCGCGGCGTGTCGCAAATTGCCCATGAAGTCGAGCGTAACGGCGGCTCGATGAACGCCTATACCTCCTTCGAGCAAACCGTTTTCCACATCAATATCCCGTCTGAACACTGGCAGACCGCCGTCGATATCCTCGCCGATTGCATGCAGCACGCGACCATTTCTCCCCAAGAGCTTGTCAAAGAAAAACAGGTCATTCTTCGGGAAATGGCCATGAACAACGATGACCCGGCCCGGCGCGAGAACCTCATGCTCTGGGCCACCGCCTACACCACGCATCCCTACCGGTTCCCCGTCATCGGCTACCCGGACATCTACAACCGTATCACCCGCGACGACGTGGTCGCGTACTACAAGAAGCACTACGTCCCGAACAACATTGTCTTCGTGATCGTCGGAGACGTGGATGCGGCGAAAGTCGAACAGGAACTCCGCGACGCGACAAAAGACTTCGACATGGGCGCCGTCGAGCCGGCGTTCGTCCCGTCCGAGCCGCCCCAACTCAGTTTGCGCGAGCGACACGAGGAAACGCCCACCCAGATTTCGAGGATTGGACTTGCCTGGCACGTGCCGTCGGTCACCCATCCGGATGTATTTCCGCTCGACGTGCTGGCCATCGTGCTCGGCCAGGGCCAGAGCTCGCGTCTCTACCGCGAGCTTCAGCAGAAACGCGGCTTGGTCCACAGCATCGATGCGGGCAGCTACACCCCCGGGTATCCAGGCATTTTCACGATCAGCGCCAGTGCCGATCCCGACAAACGCGACGCCGCGATCGCCGCGATTCGGGAACAGGTCAAACTGTTGATCGATCAGCCCGTCACGGAAGAGGAGTTGCGAAAAGCCATCAAGTTGAGCACCAGCCATTACCTTGATGGTCTCAAGACCATGGCGGGCCAGGCCTCGGACATCGCCAATAACGAGTTTCTCCTCGGGGACCCGAACTATTCCAGAATCTATCTGGAAAACCTGCGCAAGGTGACGCTCGACGATCTGCAACGCGTGATTCGAGAATATTTCGCGGACTATAATCTGACCGTCACGTCTCTCGATCCCCCGGGTACGCTGGCCAAACCGCCCGCTGCTACGGCTGCCAAGTCGGAAATCGAGATCAAGAAATTCGAGTTCCCCAACGGGCTGCGCTTGCTGGTGCGGGAAGACCCGAAACTGCCCATGGTCAACATTCACACGCTGATGAAGGGCGGCGTGCTCGCCGAGACCGACACGAACAACGGCGTCTGCAAATTGACCGCCCGAATGCTGTTGAAGGGCACCACAACACGAACGGCGGACCAAATCGCGGAAACGATGGAGTCGGCGGGAGGTGCGATCAGCTACATCGCCGGCAACAACAGCTTCGACATCGCCGCGGAATCGTTGAGCGAGGATTTGGATCGCACGCTGGACGTGCTGGCCGACGTACTGCAAAACCCGACGTTCCCCGACACTCCGTTAGCCCGCGAGCGGTCCGTCCAGATCGCCGAATTCAAGCAGGAGCAGGACCAGATTCTGCGCCGGGGCCAGCAGGTTCTGCGCGAGGCCATCTTCACGCAACATCCATACCATTTGAATATTCTCGGGAGCCCCGAGACCGTGGCGAAACTCACGCGGGCCGATCTGGTGGACTTTCACCGCCGCTTCGTCGTCCCCAACAACATGGTCCTCACCGTTTTCGGCAACGTGAAGGCCGACGACGTACGCCAAAAGATCGAAGCCCGGTTTGGCGGAATGAAATCGGTGAAGATCGAGTTTCCACGCTCGGGACCGGAAACATTGGCCGCCGACACTCGCAAGATCGAGATCGTGCCCAAGCAGCAAGCCGTCCTGCTCATCGGTTACAGCGGCGTCGATATGTTCAATAAAGACCGCTTCGCGATGGAACTGCTGAGCGAAGCCTACTCAGGGCTTGGCTCGCGGGTTTTCCAACGCATTCGTGACGAACTCGGGTTGTGTTATTACGTCGGCGCCTATCAATTGGTCGGACTCGACCCGGGCTACTTCGCATTTTACGTTGGAACCACGCCGCAGAACGTGGGCCAGTGTGAAAAGGAAATCTTCGCCGAATTGGAAAAACTGAAGGCCGACGGCCTGAGCGACGAGGAGCTCACTCGCGCCAAAGCCGGCGTTATCGGCCAGCGCCGCGTCCGCATGCAGGACAATTCCGAACTGGGCATGATGGTTGGGCTGGACGAGTTGACGGGACTCGGTTACGATTTCTTCAAGACGGCGGATGACAAGTACCAGGCGGTGACGCTCGATGACATCAAGCGAGTGGCCAACGAGTACTTCAGCGGCAAGCCACACGCCGTGGTGATCGTGACGCCGTCCCAGGAGAAGGAGTAATCATGGCGGAAGTTCAACAAGACACGCTCGGTTCGACGGAGGACACGCTGCGGTTCCTCGACATGGTCGGCCTGTTCGGCACCCAGGCGATGATCGCGCTCGGCAAACTCGCCAACCCCGCCACGGGGAAGGCCGACAAGAACATGGCCGCTGCCCGCCTGTTCATCGACACCCTCGAAATGCTGGAGCACAAAACCCGCGGCAACCTCAACTCGGACGAGACCAAGGTCCTTCAGGCAACGCTTACCGATTTACGCCTGATGTTCGTTGAGGAATCCAAGGCGCCACAGACAGCGGCGCCACCCCCGGAGCCCGCCAAGCCGGAGGAAGGCGCGGCGGAAGATCCGAAGGTCAAGTTTCGCAAGACTTACGAGTCCTAGCGTCTGGCGTTCCGCCGCCGCTCCGTAAACCACGACAGCCAGATGGTGATCTCAAACAGCACCAGCAGCGGCAACGCCATGAGTACCATTGAGAGCGGGTCCGGTGGTGCGAGGAACGCCGCGACGACAAACGCCAGCAGGATAAATATCTTCCTCCCTTTGCGAACCGTTGCATAGGCAAGCACTCCGAGCCGCACCAGAATAAGTATCACGAGCGGAATCTCAAAGGTAAGCCCGGTCATCAATGTGAACTGCGTCACGAAGCTGATGTAGCTGTCGATTGTCCACCGTGGTTCGATCCCCAGCCAATGACTCGCCTCGATGAACGCCCACAAGGTCCGCGGGACGATAAAAAGAAAGCAGCCGACCGCCCCGCAAATAAACAACACGGTGCCGACGGCAAAGCCCGGCCATAACAGACGTTTTTCCCTGGGATGAAGCGCGGGCAAGACGAATTGACCGATGAAATATAATATGGCGGGTGCAGCCGCGACCAGACCCACGTAGAACGCCAGTTTCACCGAGAGCACAAATGAATCGGTAACATTCAGGCTCAGCAGATAGTTCTCGGGATGATCCGTGACCCGCCGCAACGGCCAGGTGATGACAGTCAGGATGCGGTTGGCAAACGCGAGGGCGACGTGAAACGTGATGGCGAGCGCAATCAGGCTCTTGAACAGGGTTCCGCGCAGATCATCCAGATGCTCCCAAAACGTCTTGAAGGCCCCATCATCGTGGGAGACGCCGTTCACCAACTGAACCTCGTCCGACGGATTCTTCTTCGAAAACCACGGACGCACTGGAGAAGGCCCTAGCCGTGTTTTGGCTCGGAGGGTTGTTGCGGAGGAGGAGTCGTAGTCGATTGCGCTGCGGGTGGCGGTTGCCTGTTAGCCGTCGACTGCGAGTCATCTTGGATGTCACGGGAAGCCTTCTTGAATTCCCGCATGGCTTCGCCCAACCCGCGTGCCACCTCGGGCAATTTCTTGCCCCCAAACAATAGCACGACAATGAACAGCAGCACGATTACGTGCCAATCACTCAACATCGCTAATGGTAGTGACATTATCGCTGGTCTCCTGACCATTGGACACTACACGCAGCCAACACGCTTGTCAACGCAACCGGCAAGACTCTTTTGTCTACTGGGTGACCACGACAAATTCGCACCGGCGGTTCTTCCCCCAGGCAGCCTCATCATGCCCCGGGTCCGCGGGACGGTCCTTGCCATAGCTGATCGTCGACATCCGACTCGTGTCGACGCCCAGCTTCACCAGCTCGTCACGGGCCGCAATGGCTCGCCGTTCGCCGAGGGCGCGGTTGTACTCGGCCGTGCCACGTTCATCGCAATGTCCCTCAACCACCAGCTTGCCCGGATTGGCCTTGAGATACGCCGCCACGGCTTCCAATTTCGATTGTTCGCTCGGGCGAATCCGGGCGCTGTCGAAGTCGAACAACACCGCGGCAAACTGACCTTCGCCGGGTAATCCTCCCGGACCGATCACCGGCCGCGGGCTAATATCCGACCCGCTGCCGCCGGGCCCGATTCCGGGAACCGACGTCTCCGAGCCGTTTGCCGATGCATTAGCGCCACCGGCTCCGTTTCCGTGGTGGCAACCGGTTGATAAAATTGCTGTGATGAACCCAACCAAGATGGTTCGAGCTAAAAGCTTGTGACTCATGTGCGGCATTCTCCTTGTAACAATTCGTTTTTTCGCGCCCGGAACTTACGGTCCCCACGCGGGTTCGGACGCGCCCCCTTCAACAACCGGTAACTGTACTTGCTCGCCGGAGACAACGTCAAGCAGATACAACTGCGAGCGCCAGTGTTGCGTTTTCGTAAACACCAAATGTCTTCCGTCCGTCGCCCACGAGGGATCCTCGTTGTCCGCGCCGTCCGCCGCCACCGGAGTGACAACGCCGGAACCTTTCTCGTATACGCCAATTTGGAACTTGCCCCCCACTCGCGACGTCACCGCCAGCATCGGCTTCATGTCCGAGTTGGCCGGCGGATGCGACCAGTCCGGCTCCGTGTTGTAGCTCGGCGACACCGTCAATCGCGACGCCGCTCCTCCGTCCTTGTTCATCTCCCAAATCTGCGGCACCCCGCTCTCGTCGCTGACGTACGCGATGGCCTGTCCGTCCGGCGACCAGGTCGGCGACGATTCTCCCGCGCGCGTGTGCGTCAGACGCCGTAAATCTCCGCCCTGCGCATTCATCGTGTACAGCTCCGGGTTTCCGTCCTTGCTGAGCGTCAACGCAATCGTCAACCCATCCGGCGAAAACACCGCGCCGGTGTTCAACCCCGGGTACGCCGCCAGCCGGCGCCGCTGGCCCGTATACAAATCCACCTCCAGCACATCGGGAAACACGTTCTTGTAACTGGTGTACACCATCTTGCGTCCGTCGGGCGACCAGCGCGGGCGTACACTGATCGACCGGTCGTACGTCAGCTGGTGCACGTTGTAACCATCGTAATCCATCACGGCCAGTTCCTTCGCGCCGTTGTGCAACCACACAAACGCGATTTTCGTCTGGGCGATGCCTCGCTGCCCGCTCAGGGTCTGCACAATGTCGTCGGACAGCTTGTGCACCACGCGCCGCAGATCCTGCGCGCTCCCCTGATACGCCTTCGACAACGCCACCTTCTTCGTTGCCTGCTGCATCACCATGCATTCCACCACGATGCCGTTGTGGTCCCCGCGCACCGAGCCCGATTGCACGTACTCCGCGCCGCTGACGGGCGCCAGTGAGAAGTAGCCCGACAACCGTAAATCATTCTTCAACACGTCGGTCACCTGCCCCGCGATGGCCGCGTCCCCCGTGAATCCGGACACGCCAAAGGAATGTTTGCCTTTGGCTACCTCCACATCCGCGGCGAACACCCTGCCGCAAAGCAGGGCAGTGCAAATTGCCGCACCAACCCATATCCTCCAGTAGCTCTCCACGTCCTAACCCTCCAATCGAAAGTTGACAGAAATCTCAGCGAAATCGCCTCCCAGTCCCTCGGGCAAGGGATCTAGCTTCGGAACGCTATGCGCCGCTGCCATGACCGAATTATCCATCAGTTCGTTGCCTGATGAGTGTTGCATACGAACGCCGTCGATCCGTCCATCACGGGCCACCCGCAGCAAAATCGTCGTGACCAGTTTCTTGTCGAAATCGACAGCCTTGCCCGGCTGGTCCCACGCCTCATACATCACATCGTGAACGTGCAGGTAGTAGGACCAGAACAGTGACCCCCTGCCAACACCACCGGCGATGCCATCCGCCGCTCCGTCGGGCGACCCCAAGCGACCGTACTTCGATTCCCCGGTGCCGCCGCCTGCCGGCCGATTATCGCCGCCGTCAGAACCACCATCCGCGGAAGCCAGTGCGCTGGCGAAACGCCGTCGAATCGACGCGGCACTTTCCGCAGTGCTGGCCGTACCGCTTTGTGTTGACGATTTCGCCGTCGCGACGGCCTTCTTCGCGGTTGTCGCGGACTTCTGTGCTGTCTTGTCGCCCATTGCCGCTTCCTTGGTCATCACGTCCGATGGTTTCTTCGGTTGTTTGACTACTTGCTTCTTCGGAACCGCAATTTCATTTGGGCCGGTGGTTTCCGGTGGCGCTGCTTTCACTTTTGGCGCCGTTCGTGGTACGGGAGCGGCTGTCGTTTCCGCCGAGCCAGCGGAAGCCGCTTCCGGCTGGTGAGCCGGCTCGGGTGGCGGCGCCGTGTAGGCACCCCTTCCGTTAACCGTCCCGGTGGGCAAATCGCCCAGGATATCCGCGGGAGTAATCAGTTCCGCAGCAATCGGCGCGTTGGACTGCGCGCGGTGAAACGCACCCTCAAAAAAAATGATTCCCCCGATGAGCGCCGCATGCACGAAACATGCAACACCAAAATTGCGCCGGAACCGTTTTTCAATCGTGCTCATCTCAGGGTCAGCCCCGATCGGATCGGGGCAAGCTTCGGCGGCGATTCTTCCTGCGTCAGCAGGGCAAACGCGATTTTCGCCGCGTGCAACTCTTTCAGGACTTCCATAACCGCACCGTAATTGTTCGCTTCATCCGCCTTGACGAGGATGGTGATCGGCGGCTCCGACCTGGACAACCTCGCCAAGTCCGCCCGCAATTGTTCCACCGAGATGGCCACATCGTTGAGGTAGATTTTCCCGCGCCGATCGACCGACAACGTGCGCGTCTGCTCGCGCTTGATCTGGTCAGTGGTCCCCTTCGGCAAATTGATCTTCATCCCGTACTCGACCACGGGAAAAAAGATGATGACCGCGATGAACAGTTGCATGAACAGGTCCACCAGCGGCATGACGTTGATCTCGCCCAACTCGGGTAGGTGTCCATACCGTTTGCCCCTTCTCGATCCGCGGTTCATGAATCAGTTCGTCACGTAGTTGTGTTCAATGGCGTTCACGAACTCTTCGGCGAAGCTCTCCATTTCCATCGTCGAGTGACGGATTCGCTGCGCCAGCCAGTTGTAAGCGAACAACGACGGCACCGCCACCAGCAGGCCCACGACCGTCGCCAGCAACGCCGCCGAGATGCCCGGCGCGACGGCCCCCAAGCGCACCGTGCCGTACTCGCCCATCGCCGCAAACACGCTCATCACACCCCATGAACTGCCGAGTAATCCCAAGAATGGGCCTCCCGTTACCGCTGTGGATAGCACACTCACCTGAGATTCCAGTCTCATGACCTCGGTGTCGATCGCCCGACCGAGCGCGCCGCGAAGCGTGTCCAGGTTGACCACTGTCCGCTCCGTGACGCTCAAGTCCGAATCGACCGCTGTGAGCGTGGCCGGGCCGTTTTCGCCAAACGCCTTGTAACCACCGGCCACCTTGCGCAGGGAACCCCCGTTGCCGAATTGCGCCGACACCTCTTCCGCGCCCAGGCGATAGATGTTGTACAGCGGGCAATCGGCCACCTCATAATTATTGATGAACAGGTGGAGCGGATCGCGCTCGCGACGAAATTGCGCGAGGAAGGACTCCCCCGTGCGACGGGCGCGGCTGAGTTGTTGCGACTTGGTGAGCATGACCGACCAGGTAAAGGCCGAGCCAAGGCACAACAAGACCACGATCACTTTGCCGGGTAGGTCCGCTTGTGCGTAAATCGACAAGATACCTCCGGCTGCAAGTACGGCATTCATCCCCAAACCTCCTTGTTTGCCCCGAAAGGCCTTCAGGGCACTCCTCTCTTATACAGCTTTACGCCGCTCCGTCAAAACCTTTCTCATTTATTGAACACCCGAAGCTTTCTGTGGTTGCATCGCGCACCGTCATCCGGTATGCTTTGGAGTCGCCGAAGGGAACAGGATGAATCGACGCATTTCGTATCTCGCCATCGCAATGGGGGTTGTCTTCACCATTCTATGCCCATCCGCATTTGCCAAGAAGGGTAAACCCGGCACTGAAATGAAGCTGGTCTCCGTCGATGTGCCCAACAACAAAATTACCGTGTCCGATCCCAACGGCAATATCACCACTCTTGCCGTGATGCAGGTAACGACGGTCACGCTCAATGGCCAGCCCGCCAAACTGCGCGACCTCCACCGCGGCATGCACGTCAATCTTTCGGTGAGTCAGGGTGGCAAGGTTGCGGACAAAATCGACGCCACGACCCCGCCTGCCAAGAATACGAACTAGAGTATCACGGCGCCAAACCTGGGCGTGATGCTGGACGTTGTCCAATTCCGCTTTTTCCGCTCGAATTCCCGCCCGCTCTGCGCTACAGACATCACGTTCGCACAAGGACAATCTCGAATGAATCAGCAAAAAACCGGTAAGACCCCGACAGCCGACACCGCCAGCGTGACGCCGCGCGCGACTGACTACGCGCAGTGGTACCTCGACGTGATCAAACGCGCCGACCTCGCCGAGCATTCACCCGTGCGCGGTTGCATGGTCATCAAACCCCACGGCTACGCCATCTGGGAAAAGATGCAGCGCGAATTGGATGACCGCTTCAAGGCCACGGGCCACGTCAACGCCTACTTTCCGCTGTTCATCCCGTTGTCGTTTCTCACCAAAGAGGAACAGCACGCCGCCGGCTTCGCCAAGGAATGCGCCGTGGTCACGCATCACCGTCTCAAATCCATCAATGGCGAGGTGGTCGTTGACCCGGATTCCAAACTCGACGAGCCGCTCGTCATTCGTCCCACGAGCGAGACGATCATCTGGGCGCAGTACAAGAATTGGATTCAAAGCTATCGCGACCTGCCGCTCCTCATCAACCAGTGGGCCAACGTCGTCCGCTGGGAAATGCGCACCCGGTTGTTTCTCCGCACCGCCGAGTTCCTCTGGCAGGAGGGTCATACAGCCCACGCCACGGAAGCCGAGGCCATCGAGGAAACCAACCGCATGCTCGAGGTGTATGCCGATTTCGCCGAGAATGTCGCCGCGGTTCCGGTCATCAAGGGACGCAAGACGCCCGGCGAAAGGTTCGCGGGCGCGCTGGACACGCTCTGCATCGAAAGCATGATGCAGGACGGCAAGGCGCTCCAGATGGGCACCAGCCATTACCTCGGCCAGAATTTCGCAAAGAGTTCCGACGTGACGTTCCTCAGCAAGGACGGGAAACGCGAATACGTGTTTGCCACGAGTTGGGGCGTTTCCACTCGCCTCGTCGGCGCGCTCATCATGACCCATTCCGACGATACCGGTCTCGTGTTGCCGCCGAAGCTGGCGCCCATTCATGTCGTGGTGATCCCCATCTTCAAGAATGATGCCGAGAAAGCGCTCGTTCTCGACGAAGCCAACAAAGTCGCCACGGAACTCAGGTCGCAAGGGCTCGCGGTCAAGCTAGATGACCGCGACGGCATCATGCCCGGGGCAAAGTATTACGAGTGGGAGGCCAAAGGCGTGCCGATCCGCATCGAAATTGGCCCGAAAGATTTGGAGAAAGGCAGTCTCTGTCTGGTCCGCCGGTTCGTGCTGGAGAAAGAAGGCGAGACCGAGCAGGACGTTCGCAAGCGCCGCAAGACATTCCTGCCCCGCACGGAAGCCATCGCGTCCATCAAACCCACACTCGACGCCATGCAGCGCGAGTTATTCGAACGCGCCCGTGCTTACCGCACCAAGCGCACCCGCGTCATCAATACATTGGAGGAGTTTGAAAACTTCTTCACGAAAGAGGACGGCGGGTTCGCGTGGGTCCACTGGGCCGGCGACCACGACCAGGAAGACGAAATGTCCAAACGCTTTGAGACCTCGATCCGCTGCATCCCCTTCCCCGACCAGATTCCCGATGAAGCTAGGGGCGAAGGCACGTGCATCCTCACAGGTCAACCATCGAGCCAACGCGTTTTGATGGCCCGCGCGTACTGAACCGCGCCTGCACCTACAGGCACTCCTCTTGCACGAGGTGTCGATAGGCCTCACGCAGGCGTAACGCCACATCCTGTGATGGGATGTTTCGTCCGTTCAGCTCAGCCACCGGCACGATCTCGCGAACGCTATTGGTCGCAAACACCTCAGTGGCCTCGGATAACACGGACAACTTGATCTCCACCTCGCGAACCGTGAGGCCGAGTCTTCTAGCCAGTTCCAAGACCACAGCGCGCGTGATACCCGGCAGTGCCCCATCTTCCAGTGGAGGTGTAAGGAGACGTCCACCATCCGCTAGAAACAAATTGGCCGTGCTCAACTCAACAACATGGCCCTTCTCATTGAGGAGAAGCGCTTCATCCATTCCGGATTGCGCCGCTTCGTGGCTGGCCAGCACGAACGGCAGGCGATTGGCCGATTTTATTCCCGCAAGCACAGAGTGGCTGTCCAGATGAACCGAGGAGATCATTACACGTAGCGGCGCGGGACTTGGCTCCAGCGGCTTTGCCCACGCCCAAGCGACGACCGAAGGATTGCCCCGCAGTTCGCCCGAACCTGTGATGTCCCGCTCGCCGCTTGTCACATAGATGCGGGCCACTCCGTGGGTGACTTCTCGATCACATAATCTGGCGAATAGTTCCTCCGCGTCGTGTATCGAAAATGGCGGTTTGATCCGCAACCGCTCCAAGCCGGCGTAAAGCCGGTGCATGTGTTGCTCGAACCGAAAAATGCGCCCACCATAGACGCGCATGGTCTCAAACACGCCATCACCATGCAAAAACCCTGTGTCAAACACGGAAATGCAGGCTTCTGCCGGTGGTGCAAGGCCACCATTAACGTAGACGTAGTTGCCCGATCGCATTAAGAATGCCTCGCGTTTTCACGAGCGTCTCCTCGTATTCGGCGTCCGGCTCGCTGTCGGACACGATGCCCCCACCGGCGTGGAAAGTCAATCGGCCCTTCTGATACACCACGGTGCGGATGGCGATGTTGAGGTGTGTGAGTCCGTTGAAACCAAGGAAGCCGATCGCGCCCGTATACACGCCGCGGGCCTGCGGTTCCAATTCATCAATGATTTCCATCGCCCGGATTTTGGGCGCACCGGTGATCGAGCCGCCGGGAAAACACGCACGCACACAATCGACATGGCTTACATCGCCTCGCAGGACTCCTTCCACGGTCGACACGAGGTGATGCACCGTCGCGTACGATTCGACCCGGACCAAGTCGCTCACGCGCACGCTGCCGAATTCACACACGCGCCCGAGATCGTTGCGCTCCAAATCGGTGATCATCACCAATTCGGCATTGTCCTTTGGCGAGGCGAGCAACTCGGCCGCAATCCGCGCGTCTTCCTGGGGCGTCGTTCCGCGCAGACGTGTGCCCTTGATGGGACGCGTAATCACGTCGCGGCCGCGGATATTCAGAAAGCATTCGGGCGAGGTGGACAGGATTTGCGCCTCGCCGATATCGAGATAGGCGCTGTACGGCGCCGGGTTTGACACGCGCAACGCCCGATACACCTCGGTGGCCGAAGCGTCTACGCCGCACTGAAAACGCTGGGAAAGGTTGACCTGATAAACGTCTCCCGCCGCGATGTATTGTTTGGCATGAAGAACTGTCGCGCGATACGAATCACGCGTGAAGTTGGATGCCAAACCGGAGACGGGTTCGTGCGAACGTGAACCCGCAGGATATTTGCGTCCGACTTGTGTGCCCCCAACTTCCCAAACGGCTTTTTTCTCGTGATCGAACACCAACAACTTGTCGTAGAAACCGAACCAGCAGCGCGGCAGTCCCAGATCGTCAACCGCGTTCGACGGCAGGCGCTCCACGACATTCTTCAAGTCGTAACCGAAGTAACCGATGGCCGCGCCCACAGGAAACCGCTGTTCGGATACGACATGCCGTGCGGCAAGTTCGTCGGCGAGCACGGAAAACGGATCGCCACTCGTGGATATGACCTTCGTGGGTTCGGCCGCCAGGATGGAAATCCCTTTGCCGACCGCTGTGTCCAGCCACACGCAATGCGGGCGCGTTGCGTACTCCGCAAACACGTCGCCCGGATCACGCCACGGCCGAAGTTCAATCAAAGGATGATTGCTCACGCTCGCCCCGCATCTTACCATAGCGCACGAATTCCATGACATCGTCAAACCGACCCAACGACGCGGCGCCCGGTGGCATGCGTGGTGCAACTCGTATGCAGGACCCGAGTGAAGAGGCTCACGACCGGACGCGTCGGCGTCTGATGAATGTGGCCTTCGTGGCGATTCTGCTCGCGACCCTCGCGCAACTTCATTGGGGCGACCCGCACGGATGCACCTGGCTCGGTGCGGTGCTGCTGATCGCCGCGGGAGTACCGTTGGGATTGACGGTGAAGATATTCGAGCTTCGGTTCAAGATGGCTGTGGAGGAACGTCGGGCTGTCTTACGCGAATTGCCGGCTCGTCGAAAGACCGAGTTGATCGTCTACGGCTTGCTCGCCTGCGTTGCCTTTTCGCAACTGCCCTGGTCGATTGTCTGGCCGCTGTGGGGCGCCTGGCTCTACGACTTCGTTACGTACTACCATGATCGCCCCGAGCGCATCCGCCATCTTTACGCGGTCACGAAGATTCTGGACGAACTTCGCCAGTTTCCCGCGCCATGGGTTTGGACGGTGCCCGCGCTGGTCTGGGAAATCTTCAGAATGACAAGAGCGCATTGATGCCGCGCTCGTCCTTGCTCGGTGTAATCACGGCGACGTTGAGGTGGTTGTCCCGAAAAAGGTCCACAGCCGTGGTCTGCACGTCCGTCGGCGTGACCGCGGCGATCTGCCGCTCGACTTCGGCCGGAGACTGGATCGTTCCGTACGCCAGCAAATGTTCCCCGAGCCACATCATGCGGTTCGCCGTGCTTTCCAAACCGAGGCGCATCTGGCCGATGGCGTAATCTTTCGCGCGCTGCAGTTCCACCGTCGACGGCGGCTGCTTCGAAAGCTTCCGCAACTCCACGAGAATCAACGCCAGCGCCCGGTGCAATCGCTTCGTGTCCAACCCCGCCGAAATCAGCAACGCGCCCGTGTCCGCAAAATAACTCGTGGAAGACTGGATCGAATATGCCAGGCCATGCCGCTCGCGAATCACCTGAAACAAGCGGGAACTCATGTTTTCGCCGAGGATCACGCTCAAGGCTTTCAGCGGGTACCGGCGCGAATCGTGGCGCGAATACCCGCGCACGCCGATCGCCAAGTGGGATTGCTCGCAATTCTTGTTGAAGAACCGCAGCCGGGCCGCCCGTTGCTGCTCGTCGACCGGCGCATACGTCGGCGACCGGCCATTGCGCGGCAGCGTCAGCATCCGTTCCACACGCGGCACGATGTCGTCGTGTTGACAATGTCCGGCGACGGCCACGACGGTGTTGGCCGCCACGTATTTCCTGCGCTTGAAATCGAGAAGCACCCGGCGATCCATCGCATCCAGCGTTTTCGCGGTGCCCGTGAGCGAACGGCCCAGCGGATGTTCCGGCCAGAGCGTTTCGGTCAGCAGCTCGTGCACGTAATGATCGGGCTGATCATGGTACATCAGCAACTCTTCCTTGATGACGCCCCGCTCCTTGTCGATATCGGCGGCGGCGAACCGCGGATGCAGGTACATGTCCGTCAGCACGTCGAGAAGCGTGTCGATGTGTTCGTGGCTCGCTTTTGCGTAGTAACAGGTGTTCTCCTCGCTCGTGAACGCGTTGAGATAACCGCCAATACCTTCCACGGTCTGGCTGATCTGTTTCGCGCTGCGGCGGGGTGTGCCCTTGAACAGCAAATGCTCGATGAAGTGTGACGCGCCGCTCTGCCGCGCGGGTTCGTAACGTCCGCCCACGCCGACCCACACGCCGAGGGAGACGCTTTCCATGTGCGCCATTTCCGCCGTGGCCACGCGTACGCCGCTGGGGAGTTCTGTAATCTTGAACATGATGGTTTCAGTCGCCGTTGGTACCCGCCGTGAAGTTGATGTCCCGATAGCTCATTCCCGCCATTATTACCGCAGCGTGCTGGCAGGTCAAACACTTGCGTCAACCCAGCCGATTTGCGACACTGGCATCGCCATGCCGCGCGACCGCATCGAACTCGAGCAGCTCGAATACAAGGCCCTCGCGTCCTACGCGCAGAAGTCCGCCGACTCGCGCGGGCGCGCCTTCCCCGAGCCGAAACACACGTTGCGCACGGATTTTCAACGGGATCGCGACCGCATCATCCACAGCCGCGCGTTCCGCCGTCTCGAATACAAGACCCAGGTTTTTCTCAACGGCACCGGCGATCACCTCCGCACCCGTCTCACGCACACCATCGAGGTGGCGGGCGTCAGCCGCGGCATCGCCCGCGCGTTGCGGCTCAACGAGGACCTCGCCGAGAGCATCGCGCTCGCGCACGACCTCGGGCATCCGCCGTTCGGCCACACGGGCGAAGAGATGCTCGACAAGTTGATGAAAGACCACGGCGGGTTCGAGCACAACCTGCAATCGCTGCGCGTCGTCACGGAACTCGAGGAAAAATATCCGGGGTTCAACGGCCTGAATCTCTCGTGGGAGACGCGCGAAGGCTTGGCGAAACATTACACGCAATTCGACAAGCCGGCCCACCTTGAGGAATTCAATTTCCAGTCGTCCTCGCTCGAAGCCCAGATCGCCAATGTCGCCGACGAAGTGACCTACTACTCGCACGACATCGACGACGGGGTGGATTCGGGCCTGATCACGCTCGACCAGCTCCGCGAGGTCGCCATCTGGCAAACCACGTTCGAACGCGTCAACCGCGAGCATCCGGGCATGGATCGCGAGCGGATCCGCGAATTCACCATTCGCGAACTCATCGAGCGCGAGGTGGGCGATGTTATCGCCACCAGCGACACCAACATCGCCGCGGCCAAGGTGACTAGCGCCGATGACGTGCGCCGGTTGAGCAAGCCGCTCATCAGCTACAGCAAGGAATTGAAGAAAGCCAACCAGCAGCTGCGCGATTTCCTCTACAAGAATTTGTATTTTAACCCCATCAAGTACATGCCCCACGAACGTGCCGTCGAGGCCATGGGCGAATTGTTTCGCGCCTACGCCACCAACCCCCGTCTCATGGGCGAAAGCACCCAGCGCCGCCTCGGCGAGGTCGGTCTCCACCGCGCCATCTGCGATTACATCGCCGGCATGACCGACCGCTTCGCCCTCGAAGAATACAAACGCATCTGCGAGCGCAGCAAAGCGGGTTAAGAGCCCGCGTATCTGGCCGAACCGTCGCGTAATCGTAACGTCCACACGCCCAGCGAGTTAAACACTCCACCATCTTATTCGGTAAAAATCGCATGATAAACGATAAAAAGATGTTGACATTCGTATAATTGGGCATAATATTGGCCTCAGTTAACACAAACCTAATTGAAAGGAGCGACTGACAATGAAACCCGAATCCGAAGCAAGGCTTAAGAAGATCAAACGAGTGAGCAATGTCCTGCGCGTCATCTGTCAGGTGGGAATGATAATCGTTACGTGCGTTTTCATCGGCGTCATGGCTCTCATCCTCATTGGCCGGGGCTCTATCTGTTTTGCTGACAACTGCTCCCTCCCGCTGGCTCCGTTGACGGTTCCCGCACGCCTCGTATTGGCCGTGGTCAGCGCGCTCGCGCTCGGGGTCGGCATCAAAGGCTTTTATCATCTGTACCGGCTCCTGGGCAATTATGGCCGGGGTGACATCTTCACCTCCGAGAGCGCCGGCCAGATCCGTCAGTTGGGCATCACCGTTCTGTTGTGGTATGGCGCGAACATCCTCTGGGCCTTCACGGCCGTCTCCCTCAGCCCGGCGACTCTTCCGTTCTCGGTCCAATTCCATTCCGACAGCCTGGTCACCGGGCCGATCATCATCGTCATCTCGTGGTTCATGGAGATGGCTGCGGAAATGCGTGAAGAGAACGAACTCACCATCTGAACACCCAAGGAGCATTCCCGTGCCAATTATCGTCAACGTCGATGTGATGCTCGCCCGCAGAAAGATGCGGCTGAATACGCTGGCCGAACTGGTTGGTATCACCCCGCAGAACCTGTCCGTGCTCAAGACCGGCCGGGCCAGGGCCGTCCGCTTCAGCACCTTGGAGCGGCTCTGCCAGGTTCTGGAATGCCAGCCCGGCGACCTGTTGTCCTTCGAGAAGAATCCAAACCCACCTCCGAATACTGCGAGTGAAGGGAATGAGATATGAGCAATACGAGTAAACTGACGTGCGCAGTCGTTGTCATCATCATGGGCGGTGTCGTCGCTATTGGACTAAACAAATGGGCCGGCCTCCCGCCGTGTCCGTGGGGACCCATCGCCCATTCCACGAGAATCGCGCGAACCGGCGCAGGCCCGGCCCTGGAGGTTTCCGCCGTCAACGTGCGCGCTTCGCGGTCCGCGGAGGAAAATCAATCTCTCGTAAGGTCGGACGACAAGCCCGGGAGTACTGCTGTTATCGCCAGATGAACGACTGGCGGGGGGACGCCTTGCGGCGAAGTCGCGGGCCGGGCGCGGTCGCCGGCTCGTCCGGCACCGCCGTCGTGAACGCCGGGAACCTCCACTACACGGCGACCGCAGCCAGGAGCTACACGTTCACCTTCAACGACAACAACCGGACTTGCTCGATCCAGTAGCGGGCCATCATCGCAACGGCCGAGAAGAGCGGCCCCGATTACATCAATCCCAATTCTTTCAAGCTCGCAAAATCCTGGTCGCGACCGGCGGTGCGGTGGCCGAGGATGATGTGGTCGAGGACGGAGATGTTGAGTAACTCGCCGGCGTTGACGAGGCGCTTCGTCACCGTGATGTCCTCGGCGCTGGGCGTCGGGTCGCCACTCGGGTGATTGTGCACGAGAATCATCGACGCGGCGGAGGCGGCGATGGCGTCCTTGAACACTTCGCGCGGCTCGACGATGCTGGCGTTGAGGGACCCGCGCGAAATCGGCGCGCGCTTGATCAATCCGTTCTTCGTGTTGAGCAGCAGGACGTGAAACTCTTCACGGTCGAGCGTCCGCATCTCTTCGCGCACGCACGCGGCGGCGTCCTCGGGAGAACTGATGATCCTCTGTTTGTCGCGCGACGAAGCGCTCAACCGTCGCGCCAGTTCAAACGCCGCCTTGAGCTGGATCGCCTTGGTTTCACCGACGCCCTTGGTTTTCGCGATGGCTTCGACAGACGCGCGGGCCAGTTCGTCCAGCGAACGGAATTCGACGAGAAGTTGCTGGGCGAGTTGGACGGCGGACGTGCCTTTCATGCCCGTGCGCAGGAGGATGGCGATCAATTCCGCGTCCATCAACGCCGCCGCGCCGCGTTCCTTCAATCGCTCACGCGGGCGGTCGCCTTCCGGCATCTCCCGAATGAGGTAGGTGGTCATGGTCGATTAGCGGTGCGCCTGCGTATCACGGGGCGGGACATTCGTGCCGCCAATGGATCCGTTCGGCACACTGGTCGTGCCGAGCCGTTTGTGAAGGTCGTCCCACGGGAACTGTGAACCGGGGCATTCACTGAATTCACCGATCACTTCGCCGTGCCCGAGAACATGATCGTCGGGAATATGAAACTGCTCCTGGAGCCCGTGGATGAGAAGCGTCAGTGAGTCGAGCTGCTTCGACGTCGGCTGATCGACCGAGAAATTGCCGACCAAGCAAATGCCGATGCCGTGCTCGTTGATGTAGGGCTGGCGACAATGGCCGCCGTGCATTTGCTGAATCCACCGCGGCCCCGTCTCGATGTAGCCGTCCGGCTTGTCGTCCGTGCCGTTGTCGATGACGAAGTGGTAGGCCAGCCCGTTGATCATCCCGCGCGCCCGATGCGCCGTGTCAAAAATCGCCGCCGAGCCAACCCGTGTAGCGCTGTGGTGAATGATGATCCACTCCCAGTCACGGATTGGCGCCGGGCTTTCCGCCGCCAGCGGCTCCAGCATCAAACACAGCACCGCCAGCACGAGCAGAACCGGTCTTCCCGTTGTCATTTTCGCTTGCGCTTGCTCTCCTTCATCACGTACGGCGTCAATTCGCCCGCCAGGACCTTCGGGATTTGCGCCCGCAGCACCACGTTGCCATCTTTCATCTCGCGCGCCGTGACGTAGCCGCTGCGATACACCAACGCGATCGTCTTCGCGCGGTCATGCGGGATCGACAGCGTCACGTCGACGCGCCGGTCGGCCAGTCGGTTGGCGATTTCATCGAGCAGTTGGTCGAAGTTCGTCCGGTCCTTCGCCGAGATCAGCACGGCGTGGTCGAATTCGCGCTGAAACTTCTCCAACACCGTCGCGCCATCGGGCAGTTTATCGATCTTGTTGAGCGCGACCACGGTCGGTTTGCCCCACGCCTCGATGTCCTTCAACACAATCTCAACCGCCGCGATCTGTTCGGCTGCTTGGGCATGGCTGACATCGACCACGTGCAACAACAGGTCGGCTTCCACGACTTCTTCCAGCGTGGCTTTGAAGGATTCGACAAGATGATGCGGGAGTTTGCGCAGGAACCCGACTGTGTCGGACAGCAAAATGTTTTGGTTGTTTGGCATCCGCAACTTGCGCGTCGTCGGGTCGAGTGTCGCGAACAGTTTGTCCTCGGCCAGCACATTCGCGCCGGTCAGCGCGTTCATCAACGTGCTCTTCCCGGAATTCGTGTACCCAATGATCGCCACCATGGGCCAATGCAGGCGCTGCCTCCCGCGGCGTTCGACGCGCCGGTTCTTCCGCACTTCTTCGAGAGCGTGCTCCAGGCGATGGATCTTCTCCTGTACGCGACGGCGGTCCACCTCGAGTTGTTGCTCGCCAGGACCGCGTGAGCCGACGCCGGCCCGTTGACGCGACAAGTGCGTCCACAACCCCGCGAGTCGCGGCAGCATGTATTGCAATTGCGCCAACTCGACCTGGATCTTGCCTTCCCGCGTCCGGGCGCGTTGCGCGAAGATATCGAGAATGAGTTCGGTGCGGTCGATCACCTTGACGTTCAGGCCGAGGATTTCGCTGAGGTTGCGGCCCTGCGCGGGCGAAAGATCGTCATCGAAAATGACGATGTTGGCGCCCGTCTCGCGGCATTGGACGGCCAGCTCCTCCACTTTGCCGCTGCCAATGAACGTGGCGGCGGTTGCGGTGTCGCGTTTCTGGCTGATGAGATCGAGGACTTCCGCACCGGCGGACACCGCCAGTTCGCGAAGCTCTTCGAGGGAATCTTTCACGGCCCACTTGTCGTGGCCCGGTCTCTCCAATCCAATGAGGAGCGCGCGCTCGCGGAGCGGCTCCTGCGTGTCGTGCATCTTCAACGTGCCGAACTTTTCTCCTGTTGATGAAAAACGTCACGGACGCGCGTTGCCGTTTCCGAAGGCTGTTCCGCGCGCCCGATTTCCATCCACTGTAATTGAGGTTCGCGCCGAAACCAAGTCAATTGTCGCCTGGCCAGTTGACGGGTCCGCGTCTTGATCAGCGTCACCGCGTTGTCGAGGGAAATTATGCCATGGACGTGCGCCACCAATTCGCGATACCCCGCCGCCTGCATCGCCGCCGGGTTCTTTTCTAGGCCGAGCCCGAGCAACCGCCGCACTTCCTCCACCCAACCCGCAGCGATCTGCCCGTCGATACGCCGCTCGATGCGCTCCACCAGATCGGCGCGCGCGCGCGTGAGTCCGACAGCCGGAGCGTTCACGGGAGCGTGTTGCGGATTCCACTGCGTCTGCAGCTCGCTGATCGGCTTGCCCGTCTCGTGAAACACTTCCAGGGCGCGCACGAGCCGGCGCGGGTTGTGCTGGTCAATGCGCCCCGCCGTCTGCGGATCCAAACGCTGCAGCTCTTCGAATAGTTCCGACGCGGTCATCGTTTCGAGCCGGGCCCGCAGTTCCTGATTGCGCGATGGCCCCTCGAACAATCCCTGTTGGAGGGCGCGCACGTAGAGTCCGGTTCCGCCGACCACGAGCGCCAATTTCCCCCGTGAGTGAATGTCCGCAATCGCCCGGGACGCCAGCTCCACAAATTGTTTGGCATCGAACACATCGCCCACTTCGCAGACATCGATCAGATGATGCCGTACGAGAGCGCGTTCCGCAGCCGTCGGTTTCGCAGTCCCGATGTCCATCCCGCGATACACCTGCATCGAGTCAGCCGACACAATTTCCGCATCCAGTCGCCCGGCCAATTCCAGGGCGACAGTGCTTTTGCCCACCGCCGTCGAGCCAACGAGGAACAGGGTTTGCATTCGTTGGACATCATACACAAACTTTGTCATTCTGAACCAGAACTGTCATGGATAACCCCACCACATTCGCGGTTCGAGTCACCCCCCGCGCCAAACAGAACAAGGTACAGCCGCAAGCGGATGGGGCTCTGAAGGTGTACGTCACCGCTCCACCGGAAGACGGGCGCGCGAATGAGGCCGTTGTCAACGCCATCGCGGAGTGGCTCGGAGTAAAGCGTCGGGACGTCGAGATCGTTCGTGGGGCGACCAGCCGCAATAAAGTCGTCCGCGTCACCGCGCCCGGAACGCACTCCGAAAAATGACGATTTCTTGTTGAAATCCCGCGGGTTTCTCGTTATTCTCTGGTTTCGGGGAACCCTTCGTGAAGATGTGCTGTAGTTGCCGCGGAGCCTTACGCACGGGCCTGCTGGTCTGTACGTTCACGGTGTTTTCTGTGCCGGTGTTTTCCGTCGAGACGAATCCATCCACCAATGCGGCGTCCCGCATCCGCGATGACAAGTCCGCCGCGTTGACCCTCGCGCTCCAGGCCGTTCAGCAACTACAGACCCAGCAACGCGCCACCTTGCAGGCGGTGGAGGAAGCGCGCCTGCAATCCGCGGCGGCAGCGCAACGCTACGGGCAGCGCATCGAATCCCTGCGCCACCTGCTCGTCGCGCTCGGTGCGGTCGTCGCCGTCGCCACCCTCGGCATGGCGTACTATGCATCCTCATTGCTGCGCAAGCTCCGTGACCAGGGACAATTGCCCGCGGTTTTCAAATGCCCCCTTCCCGCAGCGGCGCGCGCGCCGGACACCACACCCCACGTGGCCATCCTGCTCGCCCGCGGTCAGGCCCTGCTCGAGCAGCGACACGCGGTTGACGCACTCGCCTGTTTTGAACAGGCCATCGCCATCGATGGGAACATCGCCAACGCGTTCATCAAGAAGGGCGTGGCGCTCGAGCGTCTCGGCCGGCTCGACGAGGCGCTGGCCAGTTACGAGCGCGCCTTGGGGATCGACGACTCGCATGCTGACGCCTACGTCGGCAAGGGCAACGTCCTCAACCGCCTCGAACGCTACCAGGAAGCACTGGCGTGTTTCGAACAGGCCGCGCACCACCAACATCACCTCCACACGCTGCCCCACGCTGTGTCCGCGGCGCTCTGATACGGCCACAGTTTCCGCGAAGTGCTAAAGGAACAGGGGCGGTTGGAATGACGGGGCAAGGTCGCGACTTGCGGCCAACGGGATTACTCGTTAGTCTGAAACACGTGACCTCGATTTGTGTGTATTGTGGTTCGAGTCCGGGGAATGACACGGCGTTTACGCGTGCGGCGCGGGACATCGGAACTTTGCTCGCGAAGCGCGGCATCACCCTCGTGTATGGCGGCGGGAACGTTGGTTTGATGGGCGTGGTGGCGGATGCGGTACTGGCCGCGGGCGGGCGCGCGGTCGGAGTGATTCCCGATCATCTGGTTCAAAAAGAGGTCGGCCACAACGGGCTGACGGAACAACACGTCGTCGCCACGATGCACGAACGCAAAGCCAAGATGGCAGCGTTGGCGGACGGTTTTCTGGCGTTGCCCGGTGGCGTCGGCACGCTGGAGGAAATCATTGAAGCGTTCGTATGGATGCAGCTTGGGTTGCACACGAAACCCTGCGCGCTTCTCAACGTGAACGGCTATTACGATCCGCTCCTGAAATTCCTGGCGCACATGACCGAGTCGCGGTTTCTGCGCGCCGAACAGTTGTCCCAGTTGATCGTGGCCCGTGAGCCGTCGGAGGCGTTGGATCGGTTGCAGTCATTTGCGCCGACAATTGTGGAGAAGTGGATGGACAGGAAGCCAGCCAGGTAGAACCCTGACGACCGTCGTCACGGCACAGACGAAATTTCGGCTTGAGGCAAAGGTCGAAAGCCGGTAGCATGGTGCGAGCGGGCGGTTTTACGGGGAACGAACTGTTACAACAATCATCCTGTTGAAAGGAGTTACCATGGAAACACCGCAAGCGTCCGAGAAGAAATGTTCTTGTTCCTGTCCGTGTCACAAAGTGGTGGGGTTGTTCATCGCGTTAATCGGCCTCACGTTCCTGTTGGGCGCCTTCAACGTGTTCAGCCAAAGAGCCGTCGAGGTCGTCTGGCCCATTCTCCTGGTTCTCATCGGTATGAAGCTGACGTGTACCGGAAAATGCAAGTGCTGCGATAAGGCGTAAACGGGGTCCGGGAACCAGTCACAGCACGGAATGATTTTTGACTTGCCGGTGGTTACTTTGCATGGCAAAGTAACACCATGAAACAGTACTGGTTCAAACGCTTCGGTTGGGTCTACCGGCCGGTTTCCTGGCAGGGGTTCCTCGTGGTCCTGTTCGCCATCGCTTTTTGCGTGAATGTCTTCCTCGCGATCGACCGACATTCCCACTCAGCGAGCGACACGCTGTACGGCGTGTTCTGCTATTTCGCCTGCACCTTCCTGTTGGTCAATTGGATCGCATCCAACACCAGCTCGAGCGAGAAGGAGTGATCCGGGCCTAACGCTGGGTCTGCTTGCCGTTCAGCTTCGGAACCAGAACCTGCCGAGGGATGTTGGAGCCGGCAAATCGGTTGTGCTCAGCCTGAGATTCCAATAGACTGCTCCACACGACAGTAGATCCACCTGTCCACTGACAGACCATGGCGACGCCGGGCTATTACAAAACGAACTTGCATGCGCTCACGATTCGGGAGCTGGTGCGACTGCGCGGGCTCCACAAACTGCCGCTCACATATATTGTTTCTCGACTCTTAACGCGGTCCAAGGGCGGGACTTGGATGCCGAGTCTTTCGAGCGACACAGCGTGTCTGAAGGAGGAGCTTTCCGACCAGTTCTGGCAGGCCACGGCGTTTCAACGTAGGGCCTTCGATAGGCTTGGATTCGTTGAGTGCTCTCTCTCGAAGATTAAGCGCCACGTCAACCCCATGTACCTGGATGCCGGCGCCATTACCTATCTTCATACTGGCCGCTCGCATATTGGAATGCTGATCTATGGGAGGTTTCGCGTCCCCCAGCGTATCGACAAAGTCAGGGAGCACCTCTCGATCTCATTCACCGCCGCACTTGAAGGCGGCAGCCTAACGTTCACGAATACAAGGGAGCAGTTTGATCCACTACCCGGTAGGGAAAGGGTGCTTGTTCGATCAAAAGACCCCGCCTTCATTTATGAGCAGTTTCTGGCTCACCTCCAGAGGCGTGCGCAGACGGTACGCGTGTTTTCGGACTGCAATTCCGCATTACGGTGGATCGACGAACGAAGTCTGGAGGCGTTTGAAAGTCATGTCGCGCGTGGCCTATATGCCAAGATGAGCGAGGAGGAGGTCGAAGAGGCGCGTCGCAGTGTCGACGGACGTCAACACAAGACGGTTGCGACGACGCGCGTTTTCTGGGCCATCGTGTTCATCGCGTCGATCGCGATTCTTCTCGTACATTCCCGCAGCTCCGCCGGAAATGGGACCATTCCTTACCACGGAGAGAGATTCCGGATGAGCAAGCGCTACGCGAGCTACGAGGACTACAAGGATGACCCGCACAATCTGGATACCAATGACCTGGATCGAATCGAGCACGCCATAACCACGGCCCCCATCCCTTCATCGTTTTCCACGGAAAAGGAATTCTGGCACGCGTTGTTTCAACTGAAATTCCCCGGTTATGGGTTTGGCGGTCATGGTGGTTTCCCTCAATCGGATGGATCCACCTGTAGTCTGTATTCCGTGGAGATTCCCATGCGTAACAAGGAGCGCTACATCCTCGGGCGCACGTCCGGAGGAAAGGTTGATGTGCTGGATGATTTTGTCTTCAGCTCGGAAAGCAACCAAATCGCACAAGTGAAGATTCTCGGAACGAACCTGCTCTATCTCGACTCTCAGGGCGCAGTCGTTCGAGAGAAGCCGTTGTGAACAAATAAATCTGTTTTGGCCCACGGCAGGCTGGCATCGGGAAGGCCCACCTGATGGCCGTCGCGCCCCACCCCAATCAACTACTCCTCATCCACGCGGAGCTTCACCAGTACGGAGAAATCTTCGAGGGTGGTGGTGTCGCCTTTGACGTCGCCGCCGGCGGCGATTTCTTTCAGCAGTCGGCGCATGATTTTTCCGCTGCGGGTTTTGGGGAGCGCATCCGTGAAACGGATGTCGTCGGGTTTGGCGAGCGAGCCGATCTGGGTGGCGACATGGGCGCGGAGTTCATCCTTCAATTCCGGCGTGGCTTCGACCCCGCTGCGCGGGGTGACGAACGCGACGAGGGCCTGGCCTTTCAGCGCGTCGGGACGACCGACGACCGCGGCTTCGGCGACCTTCGGGTGGGACACGAGCGCGCTTTCGACCTCGGCGGTGCCGATGCGGTGGCCGGCGACGTTGAGCACATCATCGATGCGACCGACGATCCAGAAATAACCGTCCTTGTCGCGGCGGCAGCCATCGCCCGTAAAATACACGTGCGGGATTTCGCTCCAATACTGTGTTTTGTACCGGTCGGGGTCGCCGTAGATGGTGCGCAGCATGGCCGGCCAGGGCCGGCGAATGACCAGAAAGCCGCCGACATTCGGCGGAAGCTCCTTGCCTTCCTTGTTCACGACCGCGACATCGACGCCGAAGAACGGCAGGGTGCCGCTGCCGGGTTTTGTCGGGACCGCGCCGGGCAGCGGCGTAATCATGATCGAGCCCGTCTCCGTCTGCCACCACGTGTCCACAATCGGGCAGCGTTTGTGGCCGATGACATTGTAATACCACATCCACGCCTCGGGATTGATCGGCTCGCCGACGGTGCCGAGCAGGCGGAGCGACTGGAGGTCGTGTTTGTTCGGCCATTGATCGCCCCAGCGCATGAACGCGCGGATGGCGGTCGGCGCGGTATAAAGAATGGTGACCTTGTACTTGTCGATGATGCGCCAGAAGCGGTCGGGCTCGGGCCAGTTGGGTGCGCCCTCGTACATGACCGTGGTCGCGCCGTTGGCCAGCGCGCCGTAGACGGAATAACTGTGGCCGGTGACCCAGCCGATGTCCGCGGTGCACCAAAACGTGTCCTGCTCTTTCAAATCGAAGACGTATTTGGTGGTGAGATACACGCCGAGGAGATAGCCAGCCGTGGAATGCAGCACGCCCTTGGGTTTGCCCGTGCTGCCGCTGGTGTAGAGGATGAACAGCGGATGCTCACTGTCGAGCTTGTCGGCGGGGCAATTCGTGTCGACGTATTCCAACTCGCGGTGCCACCACACATCGCGCCCCTCCTGGATGTGGATTTCGTTGTTGGCGCGGCGCAAGACGATCACGCGCTGAACTTCTGGACATTGCTGCAACGCGTCGTCCACGTTCTTCTTCAAGGGGACGATCTGCCCGCGACGATAGCCGCCGTCGGCGGTGATGACCATCCTCGCGCCGCAGTCGTGGATGCGATCGATGAGCGACTGCGCGCTGAATCCGCCGAAGACGACCGAGTGCGTCGCCCCGATGCGGGCGCAGGCGAGCATGGCGATGGCGGCCTCGGGAACCATCGGCATGTAGATGATGATGCGGTCGCCCTTGACGATGCCGTTGCGCTTGAGCACGTTGGCGAACCGGCACGTCTCACGGTGGAGATCGGTATAGGTGAGCACGCGCGTTTCGCCGGGATTGCCGAAGCCGGCGGGTTCGCCCTCCCAGATGATCGCGGCCTTGTTGCGACGCGGGCCATCAAGATGGCGGTCGAGGCAATTGTACGAGAGATTGATCTTTCCGCCGATGAACCATTTCGCGAACGGTTCGTCCCACTCCAGGAGTTTCTTCCACGGCTTGAACCAGTGGAGTTCCTTCGCCATGCGCGACCAGAACGACTTTGGCGACTTGATCGATTCCGTGTAGAGCTTGCGATACTGCGCGAGCGAATTGACGTGGGCCTGCTTGGCGAACGCCGCAGACGGCTTGAACGTGCGGCCTGCCTTCTGCAACGACGTGATATCCATGCCTGACATGAAAGTAGCTCCCGTCAAAGATTTCCCGACCGCGCGGTATCGTAGCGGGCGAGGACAGCGGGGTCAACCGCGAACTCGGGGCGATCAGCGACGGACGCAGCGGCAATGCGCCTCGTACGGTCGCCAAACTGCCGTGGAACTGGCGCGCCGTGCGGCTTCAATCGTTGCCGGCTACGGGAAATCGGCTCCCGAGCCAATCCTCCGCCGCATTCCGATCTCGGAACACCTCGATCGGAAAGTGATCCGCCAGCAACGACGCAAACATGCGCGTCAGCCCATACGTCACATCGCCATCCACGATCACGGCGCGCCGGCCGAATTTCTGCATCACCGGGGAGTTCCGCACCAACGTCGCGGCCCGCCAAATGTCAGCGGCGGTAAGGTATGGCTTGGTGACGCCGCGCGCGTCGATCAGTTCGGTGTAGTCGAGGGTTTGCCCGTGACGGGCGGTGTCGAAATGGCCGATGATATCAGCGACCTGGATGGCACCGGTCACGGTTGTGTGGACCGTACGTCGGACGTCGTCCCGCACGAATGATATTGGCATCGTTCCTTCTTCATTTGATGCAGCCTCGTGCGAAGATGATATGCGAACGTTTGTGGAAAAAGCGAGCCAGAAATGCAACGAGTCGATTTTGCGACCCTGTCAGGCCTGTGCCTCGTGGGCCGCTCGATTCCGGGCATCGGGGCAGGTATAACAATGCATCGATTGACAGCCGCTGCTGAAAACCACCGTCAACGCGGCGAGGAGCAGCACGAGAGGCCACCGTTTGGCGAAGTGAGGGATGGCGAGCATCGGTGTCGGTGTTTCCATTTTCATTTCCCATCAATTGTGGTCGGGACGGCGGTCTCCATACCAGATTTCCATGCCGTAGCGATTCGGGAAATAGCGATGCCCGTGGAGCACGATTCGCAGGATCGGAGCGAAGATTTCACGTACCGAACAGGTCCGCAGTTTCCGGCCCGAGGTGGTCACGGCCTCGTACAAAATCACAAACTTTCCCTGCCGCCGCAGTGCGAGACTCATGGCGCCTTCTTCGGCGGCGTAGAGTTGCGCATTGAATCCGTTCACACTCGCGAACGCCTCGCGTGTGCAAAAGAGGAAGCAGCCCGCGGCGATGCCGACGAACCGATAGAGCCTGACGGTCACCGCTTCGAGCACGCGGGCATACAGCGGGATTCGACCGTCGAACCGAAACCGGCAGCCGCCGCCCACCGCGCCAGACTGGATGGATTGGAGCGCGGCTTTCACGACGGCTTCGGTAATGAGCGTGTCCGCATCCACGAAGAACAACACGTCCCCATGGGCCTGGAGGGCGCCCGCATTGCGGGTTGCGGCAATTTGCCGGTGTTGGACGCGCACCACGCGCGCTCCGTGTTCGACCGCGATGTCCGCGGTCTGGTCCGTCGAACTGTCATCGACCACGATGATCTCGCTGGTGACGGGGAGCTGTCGTGCGGAGTTTTTGATTGCGTCGATTGTCTGCCCGAGGACCGACTCTTCGTTCCACGCGGGGACAATGAACGAAACCGAGCGCTCCTCACTGATGATTCCCGTGTTTTGACCGGATTTCTTCATTCGGATATCGGGACTCGCCCCAACTCACGCCGGCTCGAAACTACTCCCGGGCGGATGGCGCTGCAAGCGGAAAGACGGGACGACGAGGTTGAACGAGACGGAGGGTCGCCGCTACTTCCCCTTGGCGCGTTCGTATTGTTTGGGCCAGGGGATATCGAGGTGCAGTTCGGCGGCGGCGTGGAGGGGGAAATACGGGTCGCGCAGGAACTGGCGGGCGAGAAGAACCATGTCGGCTTGTCCGGTACGGATGATGTGGTCGGCTTGTCCGGTGGCCGTGATGAGCCCGACCGCACCGGTGGCGATGCCGGCTTCGCGGCGGATTTTTTCGGCGAAGGGAACCTGATACCCGGGGGTGGCCGGGACTTTGGCGTCGGGCACCAGGCCGCCGGACGAACAGTCGATCAGGTCAACGCCGAGTCCTTTCACCGCTTTCGCGAGGTCGACCGATTGCTCGGCGGTCCAGCCATCGGGCTCTTTCCAATCGGTGGCGGAGATGCGCAGGAAGAGCGGCCTTTCGTCGGGCCAGACCTTCCGCAAGGCGGAAACAACGTCGCGCACGAGTCGGGTGCGATTTTCGAACGAGCCGCCGTAATTGTCGTGGCGATGATTCGAGAGGGGCGAGAGAAATTCGTGGAGCAGATAGCCATGGGCGGAGTGGATCTCGACCACTTCAAACCCCGCTGCCAGGGCGCGAGAGGCGGCTTCGACGAATTCGTGGATGACGCGCTGGATGCCGTCGGTCGTCAGCTCTTCCGGCACGGGCGCGGTGGGATCGAACGGGATCGGGCTGGGGGCCACCGGCTTCCAGCCGCCCTGCCCTATCGGAACATACCCTTTCTGCGAGCGCACGTGCGGCGAGTACGTGCTGGCTTTGCGGCCCGCGTGGGCGAGTTGGATGCCGGGCGCGGCGCCCTGGGACTTGATGAACGTCGTGATGCGTTTCAGGAACTCGATATGGTCGTCCTTCCACAACCCGAGGTCGCCGGGTGAAATGCGGCCGTCGGGCTCGACGGCGGTGGCCTCGGCGATGACCAGCGCCGCACCGCCGCAGGCCCGGCTGCCGAGATGCACGAGGTGCCAGTCGTTGGCAAACCCGTCGTCGCTGGAATACATGCACATCGGGGAGACGGCGATCCGGTTCCGGAGGGTCAGGCCGCGCAGTTTCAGTATGTCGAACAGATGTGGCATGGTGTCACGCGTTGGCAATACCGCGTCCTGTGTGCATCGTAGGGTCGGGCGGCGCGCCCGCAAGGAAAATCTTTGGCCAACTCGCTGGTGGCACGCCATGAACAAGCCCGTGGATCGCACTTCCGACGGCCTTCCCGCCACGCGTGCCCGGTACGGTGTGATGGCGGGCGGCGCGGCGCTCTCTCCAACATCCTTCATTATTTTGAAATCCGGCGTCAACCGGGGGCTGACGGCCCTGCGCATATCGTCTTACTAGCCTTATTTTCATTGGCCTCCAACGGGTTGCGTCATCGCGCCTTGTCGTGATTGTGGCCCGGTTGGTGCTCTCTAGGACGCTGAGACGTTGGGGATGTCGTCATACGGGGAGACATCAGAGCATGAGACTTATTGCGAGTGTAGTAGCTGTATTCGGAATCGTTACAATTGGCGCCACAGCGCGCGGTCAAACCGTCACGGGCTCGGGTCCCGGGGATGAACGCGGCGAGACATTGGACGCCTCGGCCACGTTCAGCGTCTCGAATCTCGACCTGATCGTCACACTCTCCAATACCGGCACGTTCGACCCCGTCAATGCCAATGACATTCTCACCGGAATCTTTTTCACGATCCATGGAGACCCGAAGCTGACACCCGAGTCGGCGGAACTTGCGTCTGGGAGTTCAATCATCGCCCAGCGCTTGCCGCTTGGGTTCGTCGGCGATGTTGGCTCGGAGTGGGCCTATCGGAACGATTTGGCCCGCGCCCCGAATGAGACGGACGAGGGTATTTCCAGCACCAGCCTGAAATGGTTTAGCACGAAAAACCTCTTCCCTGGCGGGAAGGTCAAGGGGTTCGCATCGTTCGCCGGCATATCGTTTGGAATCACCACTCTCGACGATCTTGGCGTCGACAATCGTGGCAACATCAAGAACCAGGCGTTGATCCAGAATTCCGTCGTGTTCACATTCTCCGGCTTGCCGGACGACTTTTCCCTTTCGGAGATCTCGAAGGTCACCTTCCAATACGGGACGAGCCTCAAAGCACCGGAGCTCATCGGCGAAGTTATGGCGAATGATATTCCCGAACCTTCCACAATTGCGCTTGTCGCCGCGAGCCTGCTGTGGGCGTTGGGGGCCATGTGTTGCGGAGTTGTGCGGAAGCCGACCGTGGTTCACTGACCTGTCAGGGTGACCGTGGTCGAGAATCCGAGCGGAAAGGAACGGCTTTTCGGCATCGCCGGACGATACCAATCCACGGTCGCGGAAAGCGTGTTGTTGGTGTCGAACGTCATCCAGCCGATGCACGAACCCTGGTTCTTGTAGAGCGCCTCGTACAGCGGCCATGTTCCCTGCCCCGAAACGGGAGCACTGATACCGATCTTCGTCCCGTCCGCCAGAACGCCGCTCATGCGGGCGGCTCCGGAGGTCGCCACCGCAAAGGTCGCGTTGCCTGAGCCCGACGGAAGGTTCGTGTCGCTGCCCGCTGGCGGTTCGAATACCACGGTGTATTGGCCGGCCCACGGGCATGGATTTTTGCTGCTGAACACCGCGCGATCGGCGAGAAGGACGGACGTGAACGTGCCATCCGACACGGTCCCCGTGATTTGGTCGGTTTGATTTTCGAGATCGAGGTGCAGACTCACTTGCAGTTGGTTCAATCCATGCGGCGTGACCGTGTTGTTCGAGTTGCCGCTCGCGTCGAACTGCCCGCGGAAGCTCGATTTTGCGCCGCCCATGGTTACTTTCGCCGAAAATGTTCCGGTCTTGGAAAGCACTAGCTGGATGTTTCCCGAAGTTGCGTCTGACGGCGCATTTGTCTGAATGATCAGGCCGTTGTACGCACCCAGCAGCGAACCGGGCGTCGCGAATGTGTTCGTGCAGACCGGCGCGCTCGGAGGCGACATGGTCCTCTGGCTATTATACGCCGCGACCTCATAACAATAGTTGGAGCTTGGCGCCAAACCTGTATTCGAGAAGTTCGTATCCACGGTGGCGCCCACTTGCGTTCCATTACGAAACACCTCGTAACCGACGAAATCCAAATCGCCGGCATTTGTCGATGCCATCCAATTGAGGTCGATCTCGTCGGCTGAGACAAAGGCTATGGCCAGATCGGCGGGTGTGGCCGGCGCCTCTTCGTTGCCAACTACAATGTAGTTCGTGAGCGCGACAGAACTGGTTCCCGCAGGCCCGCTCACGGTCAGGCTGACCGTGTTGGTGCCCGATCCTCCGTAGGTATACGTCAGGATATTGGCCGTGGTATTGGTGGTCGAACCGTTGCCAAAATCCCAGAATCGATTCGCGAGCGTGCCCGTCGATGTGTCGGTAAATGTCACGGCGAGCGGCCACGCCCCGTTGGTCGGCGTCGCCGAAAAACTGGCCACCGGGGCCACGGGCGAAGCCGCGTTGATCACTCTATCGATCCAACCAAGGTTCGCCGACACGCGCGTGCTGTAGAACGAGCCAGGCGTATCAACCGATTGCTGGGGAACGAATACCCAATTGGTGACGCCTTGAACATACAAGCCGCCGATGTCCAGGAGGGCCGCATCGAACTGGGTGTTCGCCGTGCTGTTGCTGAACGGGCCGTCCACGCCGTGATGGATACCCGCCAGTTCCCACGTCGAACCATTCTGAATAAACATTCCGCCGCTGGAATCGCCGTTGGACAGGTCGCATTCGTTGGCGCCACCTTGATTCCGCTCGAAAAACGCCTGAAGCATTTCCCCGTCGGTTTGGTCCGTGTACACGTCCGAGACAACGTTCTGGCCCCACCGCTCGACGCCGTCGCTGGCGCCCCATAGCCAGCCTTTCAATTCGCCGTTTGGATAAACGGCGTTGGTCACCGTCACGGCGACACCCCGCTGCGTGCCGCGCCCGAAAACGACGCAATCTTTCCCGACCTCAGCGCTCGCCGAGTACATCGAAGCGTACGTCGGAAATGTCTCCGCTGTCTGCCAGAGGATCAGATCGCAATTCGGGCAATTTGAAGACGCCACGGTGTGGTAGGTGAACCCATTCAACACGAACACGTCACCCGCCGCGCCGCCGACGTGCTTGGCCGCGAGAAAAAACATCGGGGCTACCGGCGTGCCGAGGAAATTCCCGTTCTCGGTGTTCCACTGGCCTTCGTACTGCCAGCCGCTGCCCGAGAGCGAGCCGCCCGGCGCCGACGTGTTGAAGCCGGGATCACCGGTGGATTCGAACAAGACCGCGCGACATGACGGTAACGGGACAAGACCGTTCGTCGCCAGCCACACCGCAACCAGGAGATGGACTCGAACTCGCACAGCCCCTGATTGTAGCTCTTCCCCCGCCCCGCCGCAAACCGCGTCTCAGACCCTTTTCAACGCCGTTTCGCACCCAAGCCGAGTCCGACGAGACGCGCCGAGTGCGTGCGGACGGCGCAAACAGCCCCCCAAACGAAGCCATTTTTTGACAAACGAAGCCAATTGAAAAACTGTCTCACTTGGATTTCTAACCGCTTGTCCCTCAAGCTAATCCGAAAGCCATAACACCCTGACAAATCGGCTTCGTTTTGCAGATTTAACATTTCGAGGGCACCCCCTCCCCGCATTGTAGCCGCGTACCCTGTACGCGGACTGGTCGTCCGTCCATCCATTTCCCCCTTGTAGCCGCAGGCGCCGACCGCGGACCGGCCGTCTGGCTACCGTCGCACTGCACCCACAGCGCCCCGCCCCGACATCCGATGTCGGGGGTGAACCGCCGTCCCCCCTCCAACTCTGAACCATGAACCCAGAACCCTGAACGTTCGTACCAACCCGTTCTTATTTCAAAGAACTCCAAACCACCCCGACTATACACAATCCCATGTCGCCTGTCCAAACATGTTTCCATGGTGGATGCACCGACATCGAATCTGAAGCGACGATCCCCCCTCATCGCTGTTTTATTGCGCTGGGGTGCTTCAGGATGTAGCCTCAGCCCTAGCGCTATGGCTGAGGTCGTTTACAACTGGGAGCGATACTGGGTGCCGCGCGAGGGCGCTATAGAACTGCCCAAACGAAGAAAGGCAGTGCCGCGTAAGTCTCTCTCGTCAAAAGCGACCGCCGGGAAAATCAAGGCAGTGAATTGGCATCACGCCTCAACGACCGCCGCGGAGGCGAGAATGTTGTGATTCGTGTCCGGGGCCCACAGGAAGGCGCCCGCCTAGCTCCCGATGAATTTTCCAAGGAACCGTCTTTATGACACGCTCTTTTTGCTGCAAGCGCCGTGGCACGCGGGTTGCCGCTAGAAAAGGAACCCGCGTGCGTCTTTGTGGGAAAAATGGTGGAGAGGGGTGGATTCGAACCACCGAAGGCATAAGCCAGCAGATTTACAGTCTGCCCCGTTTGGCCACTTCGGTACCTCTCCACTACTTAATTTGCTTAGGAAATCTAGATATTTCCAGCGCGGAGATCGCTCTTTGCTTGACCGTTGTCACGTTTTGTGTCACAGTTTGGCTGTTACGCGAGCTAATGCCAGATGAAAGCGGCACAAAAGACGGTGACGAGCCCGCCGTGCACATCGAAATCGAAGTGGACGAAGGTCGCTCCGTATCTCTTCCGTTACAAGTCAACAAATGCATATCCACGAGGTGAGATATTTGCACGGTTTCGTGTGGGAGGCAAGATTGTTCGTGTCTCCACAAATACCGACTCGAAAACGACCGCCAAGCTGCGGTTGCCGGACATCAAGGCCGAGGAGCGCAAAAAGACCGAACGCGCAAACCCTTCGCTCTCCAACGTCAAAACGTTCGGCGACGCGCTCGCCGTGCTGGAGCGTCGCATCAACAACGCCGTAAAACTTCGTCCTGGGGCGCGGCGCGACAACTTCGACAATATCAGGCGTATCAAAGCGACATGGCCTGGCATTGAAGAAATGCTCCTGCGTGATTTGAACACCGACGGTATTCTAGACTGGGCCAAGCGCCTTCACGAAAAGTATTCAGCCACGTCCTACAACAACACCATCGGCATGTTTCGCCGGGTGATTATCGTTGGCATCGAAGCGGGCGCCATCGCGCGCGACCCGACGATGGGCGGCGATGGCAAACGCGTTATTGAGCGCGTGGCACACCCACCGAAACAGTTGGCGCTGCCAAACGATGAACAATGGCAGGCCATCCTTGCCGAAGCTGGTCGTAACGTGGGACACGGCGGTCGCGGCGCCGGTTGGCTCATTCGCTTCCTCGCCTACACCGGGGCGCGACTCCAAGAAGCGCGCGGCTATAGCGAACATGAAGTACGTCGGCTCGCCAACTATGGGGGTGCCGATCCGCAGCAGGCCACGGGCGTCCGCAAGCGCGATGTGGACCTCGCGCGTAACATGATTCGGCTCTACGGCAAAGGTGGCAAAGAGCGATGGGTTCCCTTGCTGGCTGAAGCACGCGAGTTGATCGAGGAAATCTTCGCCGCGCGGCCCAAGATGAAGAACGATGACCGGCTCATGACAGTGATGGAGTGTCCCGAAACGCTCGCCCGCTGCTGCAAGGAGGCAGGCTGCCAGAAGCTCACTCATCACGATCTGCGGCACTTCTTCGCCACCCGTCTCATTGAAATGGGAATCGACATCCCGACCGTCGCCAAGATGCTCGGCCACGCGGATGGCGGCGCACTGGCCATGAAGGTTTATGGCCATCTGCGGATGGCGTACCTCCAAAAGCGATTACAGAACCTTCGGTTCAATACGGAATCCACACAACCGCGGGCCATGTTGCCGAACTCGGTCCTCAAGTCAAACATCGAAGCGACTGAGATGATGTCCGAACTCCGCGCGCTGTTGGAGAAGGTACTTACCGCGCAATCGGCTGGGCGTCAGCCCGTCATCGACCTGAAGCCAACAGCAGTCGAAGCCAAACGACCGCAGCGGAAGCGACTACCCACAGCCTGATTCTCGCCTCTGCGGCTCATGTTTCGGCTCATCCATGTAGATTTCCCTTATTTTGTGGCGCTCTTTCGGCTCACACTTCGGCTTACAATTTGAGTCGAGAACTCTTGCCGCGCGACAACACGGTCAGGTGTGTTTCCGTCTTAAAGTTCCTAACACGTGAATCCTTAGAAGCCCGCCACTGGCGAAGCGAGCACAGTCAAGGTGGAGGCCGTCGTTTGCACTACCTTGACGGCGCACAGCGAGCCGTACAATCGAAGGGCGATTCACGCAGTTGAATGAAATCAAGCGCATGTGTAGTGGAGTTGTGACAACTAAAAACGATGTGGCCGAGAGACACTACGGCTCGAAGCGGCGACATCGGCGCGAAGTCTGATCGCCAACAGCACAGCCACAGTCTTTGGGGTTTTGCAGCGGAGCGTCGCGAAGCGGGCCGGAGCGAAAAACACCAAAGTCTTTGGCGGCATCAGGCTCCGGCACTATCCGACACCAGATGGTGCGTGGGGTTTTGCTCGATGGCTTCCTTGGTCAAATTGACGAACACTGTGGAGTCGTCGTAACTGATCCGGTCAACCGTACTTGTTAGTATCTGCATCTCTTTGCCGGAAAGCCGATGACCGGTTTTGATGACCAGTTGACGAATCGCCCAACTCTGGTTGTCCATCAAAAAATCGCAGACGTGGCCGATCGTTCCGTCGGTCGCCTCGACATGGTAGCCGCTGACGGTGTGCGTGCTTCGCAGATGCGCACCGGCGCCTTCGCCGGGATGACAGTGACTCACCGTGGCTGGTTCGCCCGAGAGGGATTCTGCTGGTAGTTCCAATATCGGAAAGCCGCTCATACCCCACAACCCACTGCCCTGCCAGTAGTAGGGCCAGCCGTAATAACGGTAATACTCCTCTTCGTATTGACGCGACACCGGCTTGTGCGCCTCAATCGAAGGGCCGTCCTCGATCTGTTTCCGTGTCAGGTTCGCGCACAGGACTTTTCCGTCCTGATGGAGACTACCGAAGGCATGGGGAGCGAGGAGCACCCTGCGCCCCGGCAGCCACGTGCCCGTGTCCGCTACCAGATAGCGAATCACCCAGTTCTGGTCGTCAAAATAAAAATCCTTCACGTGGCCGATGTCACCATCCGATGCCCCGAGTTTGTTTCCGTATAGATGTTTGATGCTTTGTAACATGGTGTTTGTCCTTCGTATCAATTGCGTGGAGCGGCTTCCGCGGTTGGCATGCTTAGCGCCCTTTGTTATCTTTTTTCGCGGCAGCTTTGGCGGCTTGGAGCATTTGGTCGTGCTCTGCCTCGTTGACGCCTTGTTCGACGAGCCGTTCTTCCTCGCCTCGCCCTTCGTCATCCTCGTCCTCGTCGGAACTTTCTGCCGCCTTGTGTCCGGTGGAGCCCGGCAACGGGTCCCAGTGTTCGGATTCGGGCACCGATTCCAGAGCTGCTTCTTTGGGTTCCATATCCGATCCGCCCGTCAGTTCCCGTTGAGCTTGTTCCAACTCGGACTCCGATACATGCTTCGGAGAATGACCGTTGATCAGGGCCAGTTCCTGCGCCCGCTTCAGCACCATCTCGCGGGTCACCGTGCCGATGCCGATGAAGTTCTCGGTAAGAACGCCTTTCGTGAGGGGATTTTGTTCCATGGGCTTACGCTCTCTGTGTTGACGCGATCGCTTTATCCGTAGGCTGAAAGAGGCAGTCAGCGTTGTGAATATGCTCTTTGTGTTTCACCGTCTGACGATAAGACGGCAAGCCCTGTGGGTGCTATGGGGTGTTGACCCCATAGAACGGGGCCGGTTCTTCGCGTAGCTTCCCGGCGGTGATAGATAAGGAAAGGAGAAACAGTATGGGATTAGTCCTATTGATATTAGTAATTCTCTTCCTCGTGGGCGCATTACCCACCTGGCCCCACAGCAGAAACTGGGGATACTACCCGAGCAGCGGGCTTGGACTGGTAGTCGTGATTCTGCTCGTGTTGGTTCTCATGGGTCGGATTTGACTGGCAAATGCTACGAAGAACGTCAGCGGACACAAGACTCCGGCCAGATTGAGGCGCTTATGAAACGATGGGCTTGCGCTTGTCGAACGCTGATCTTGTGCGCGCTTGTGATGACCGGCTGTTCGACGATCCAGACAATTCTCCCGACAACCGCCTGGCATCAGGCTCGCGTCCGCAACGAAGGCTACAGCCTCCTGTACCAACTGGTTGGTCAGGAAAGTGACGCCGACAAAATCCTCATCATCAAACACGCTGACCCCCCGATCGCCGACATCGTCAAGGAGATCGCGAATACCTGTGGTCAGGCCAAGAAGAACCTGGATCTGTTTCATGATGCAGACCGGCGCCTGAACCTGAAAATAACACACCTGCCCGAGATCGAACAGAAGTCGCGCGCCGCGATCCAGTCGACGGTGACCAAACAGTTGCTATTCTCCAGCGGCAAGACGTTCGAAGTTCGCTTCCTCTTCACCCAAGCCGAGGCCATGAACTACGCCGCCCATCTGGCGCAGGTGTTGCACGATCAAGAAGCCAACCCGGCTCGCAAGGAGTTTCTGGCCACGCTTTCGGCGCAATGCACCAAACTCCATGACCGCGTGATGGTGTTGTTGAAGTACTGATTGCGGCTGCCGTCGCCTCGAACGACTCCGAAATGCAGGCCGATTCCGAGTTCAGGCCTCGGTCAGTTGGTTAAACAGGTCCGCAGCCGTGCACCAACCGCTAGGCATTGGTCCTGGGCACCGGTTGGGGTGAACACCCCATAGCGACGGGAAAGCTCCCGGGGTATTTTCGGCGTATGAACACCAAACATAAACGAGAGTGGACGTTCGTGGATTCTTCCTCGAAGGGACGGTTCGCATGAACAAGGGGAACGGTCCAGTTGACCGAATCAAGATGGGGCTGGGGATTGTGCTGTTGGCGACGTTGATGGGATGCGTCGGTTACGTGGATGGCGGCTACGGCGGCGCAGTGGTGGTGGCGGATCCGGATGTCTACGTCTTCGGTGGCGGCTACTATGGCGGGGGGCATGACATCCATGCCTACAGTAATCGCGGGGCTGCCAGTCGCGCGGTGGCGCACCCTGTTGGACACCGGTGAACCGCACAACCCATTGGACACAAACAAACCGGATAAACTTATGAAATTTTCCAATCAAATGACACATTTTGCCAGCCTGTTGACAATCGCACTATTGGCAGGTGCTTGGGGCATTTTGCCGACAGACACTCATGCGGCCGACCCAAGCGACGCACAACAGAAACCCGTGGTCGCGCAACGGTCTTTCGCGACGCCAGAGGAAGCCATCAAAGCCTTGCAGGCGGCCACCGCGGCGAAAGACAAAGCGGCCCTCGACGAACTTTTCGGCCCGGAGATCCACGGGCTGTTAACCGGCGACGAAGTGCAAGACGCGAACAACGCGCAGAGGTTCGCCGCCGCCATGGCGCTGAATTGCAAGCCTGTGAACGAGGCGGACGATAAAATCACCCTGGAGATTGGCACGAACGACTGGCCGATGCCGATTCCGCTGGTGATGGTGGACGGGCAATGGCGTTTCGACACCGCAGCAGGCAGGGAGGAGATCATCAACCGGCACATCGGAAAGGATGAACTCCACGCCATCGGCGTTTGCCAGGCTTACGTCGCCGCGCAACAGCAGTACGCCAAATTGAATACCGACGCGGACGGAAAGCCGACGTACGCGCTGAAATTCAAGAGCACACTCGGAAAGAAGGATGGCCTCTACTGGGCATCTGCGGAGGGTGAACCGTCCAGTCCATTCGGGCCGTTGGTGGCGGAAGCCCATGCCGAAGGCTATGTCGGGAACACGAGCAAGGGTCCGCATCCGTTTCACGGCTATTACTTCCGAATCCTGACGCGCCAGGGCAAGGCGGCGCCCGGTGGGAGAATGGATTACATGGACCACGGCAAATTGACGAAGGGATTCGCGCTGGTCGCTTATCCCGAGCGCTGGGACGAGTCCGGCATCATGACATTTATCGTCAATCAAGATGGCAAAGTTTATCAGCAGAATCTTGGCGAAAAGACCTCCCGCATGGCGGCGGCGATCAAGGAATACAATCCAGACAACGAATGGACGGTGGTGACGGATCAGGGGGTCGTCAGCGCCGTGTCCGAGAAATGACGTCGCCTACGCAGCATAATAAAGTGGCAATATTGCGTGCAGTGGAACGGCATCGATCTGGGTGTTGCCATTTTCCACGGTAACCGCCGAGCATTGATTGCGGCCTCCTGGTAGGGCGAACACCCCATGGCGAAGAATCGCCCGATTTGGCATTGTCCACCGATTGAAAGAGACCGACTATGACAACTTTGCTACATGTGCATCGGTTGCCCGTCAGCACAACGGACGCTGAGTTGCAGAAACTGTTCGAGGGAGTGGGACGAGTCGTCAACTGCGACGTGGTTACGGATGGAACCACGCGGATGTCAAAGGCCATCGGATTCGTCGAGATGGCGACGGTGCAGGAGGCTCAAAAAGCCATTGACCAACTCAACGGCAAGGAGTTGGCCGGACGGGTAATCCTTGTTTCCGAGGGGATGTAACGGGATTCTGGATCGGCAGCGGGTAATCGATCGATGCCTGCAGGAAGCCGACATTAGTCAGAACCAAACGTTTGGGCGGATCCAAGATGGACAGGTCCACTGATGGGACGACCGTGAATCACAGCCCCGGGATAGCCGATCGAGACGGCATCATATTTCCAATCGACTGTAGCGGCCCGCGTCGAGACAACCATCTTCTTGGGTGTCATCTTTGGACCGCACTGAAATTCAACCCGCTGCTTGTGACCGGTCGCCAGCAGCTTCACATGCGTGCCGCCGATGTCGATCACCAAGATCGTCACGCGATTGCCCTCCATTCGTGTCCACCGCGGGCGAGCAACTCGTCAGCCCCCGCGGGGCCCCAACTGCCGGCCGCGTAATTGGGGAAATTGCGAGGACGAGTGTTTGCCCAGACTTCCACCACTGGCATCAGAATCTGCCACGCCGCCTCGACCTGGTCGGCGCGCATGAACAAGGTGGGATCGTTGTTCATCACATCCCAGAGCAAGGTCTCGTACGCATCCGGTGAGGGGACCGCAAAGCTCTCCTGATAACCGAACCGCATCTCCACCGGCCGCAACACCATTTTAGGCCCGGGGTACTTGGCCTGAAAACCCAACACGATGCCCTCCTCGGGTTGGATCGACAGGACAAGACGAGACGGGTGCCAATCATGGCTCGACTCGCGCGGGAAGGATCGATGCGGCACGGCGCGAAATTGGATGGCCACTTCTGATAACTGCCGGGGCAGGCGTTTGCCCGTGCGGAGATAGAACGGCACCCCCTGCCAGCGCCAGTTATCCACAAACAACTTCAAGGCCGCAAATGTCTCCGTATGCGAATGACGGGAGACGTCACCTTCCTGGCGGTACCCGCGCACTTTCTGGCCATGAAGGGTGCCTCGGCCATACTGCCCGCGCGCGGCGCACTGCTGAATCGCGCCACGCAGAATCGGCCGCACGGCGTGAAGGACATCAACTTTCTTGTTGCGGATCTCATCGGCATCGAAAGAGACCATCGGTTCCATGGCCACGAGACAGAGGAGTTGCATCAGGTGGTTTTGCACCATATCGCGCAGGGCGCCCGCGTGGTCGTAATAGCCGCCACGATGCCCGACGCCCACTTCTTCGGCCACGGTGATGGTCACGTAGTCCACGTAACGCCGGTTCCAGATCGGCTCGAAAAGCGGATTGGCAAAGCGGAACGCCAGAATGTTTTGCACCGTTTCCTTGCCCAAGTAGTGGTCGATTCGGAAAATCTGAGATTCATGGAAACTTTTTGTGAGCACGCGATTCAGTTCCCGAGCCGAGTCCAGATCATGGCCGATCGGCTTTTCCACCACGATGCGGTCACGGATTCGATTCCGATTTAGTCCTGCATTGGCCAACATTTCGGGAATCACCCCAATCATTACCGGCGGAGTGGCCAGGTGAAAAATGTGACCAGCTTTCACTTTCCACTCCTGATCCAGTTGCATGCACCTCTTCCGCAAATTCGAGTATGTTGCCGGGTCTTTGAAGTCTCCCTGGTGATAGGTGATGTGCCTGGCGAAATCGTTCCAGCCCGCGCTTTCGACCTTCCCATTCCGTGAGAACCTTTTCACGCCGTTGAGGAAGTGCTTGTGTAATGCCGCATCGCGCAACGGGACACGATCCACGGCAATAATCGCAAATTTGTGGGGCATCCGTCCGTCCCGATGCAGATCGAACAAGGACGGTATTAACTTTCGCCACGTCAAATCACCCGCGCCGCCAAAAATCATAATAATGGTCGGGGATATTTCCATAGCGGCTCACTCTGACTCCCATTGGGTGTGAAAAGCGCCTTTGGCATCGATGCGCTCGTAGGTGTGGGCTCCAAAATAGTCACGCTGGGCCTGGATGAGATTGGCCGGCTGCCAGACGCTGCGATAGGCGTCGAAATACCCCAGCGAGACCATCAGTCCCGGGCAAGGCACTCCCATCTCGCCGGCCTGGCTCACCACGCGACGCAAACATTCCTGATGCTCAATCACCTTGCGCGACAAGGCTGGATCGAGCAGCAAATTTGGCAGGTCGCGTCGCGCATGAAACGCCGCACCGATGTCGTCCAACAACCCGCAGCGGATGATACAGCCACCACGCCAGATTCGCGCGACGGCTTCGAGGTCAATGGCGTACTTGTATTTGTCCGAAGCCACGGCCAGCAGTGCCAAGCCTTGGGCGTAGACAATGATCATGCTGGCCACCATGGCTCGACCGAGTTGGCCGAGGAAGGCAGCGCGGTCGCCGTCGAGACCGTGTATGGGGCGTTGATAAATGGAACTGGACTGCTCGCGCTGCTGCGCGACCACGGACAAGTCTCGCATCGCGACCGCTAGGTCGATGGTCGGAACCGGCACTTGCAATTCCATCGCGCTTTGGGAGGTCCATAACCCAGTGCCATTCTGCGCAGCCACGGGCAGGATCTCGTCGATCAATCGCTGATCAGTGTTGGCGTCCTTCCTGGCAAAGATATGGCTGGTGATCTCCATCAGGTATCCGTTCAGTTCACCATCGTTCCACACGCGATAGACATCCTCCAGTTCGTCATCCGTTAATCCAAGACCGCGCTTCATCAGATCGTAGGCCTCCGCAATGAGCTGCATGATCGCGTACTCGATGCCGTTGTGAACCATCTTCACAAAATGACCGGACGACCCCGGGCCGAGCCAGATCACGCACGGGTCGCCGTCGACTTTCGCCGCAGCCGCTTCCAAGACGGGACGAACCCGCTCGTAGGCCTCTTTCGGCCCGCCGGGCATGATGCTCGGTCCGTGCCGCGCGCCTTCTTCACCACCCGAGACGCCCACGCCGAGGAATTGGACGCCTTTCGTCGCCAGGTTGCGGGCGCGCACATCCGTGTCTTTGAAGTAGGAGTTGCCAGCGTCGATGATGAGATCGCCCTTGTCCAAGTGCGGCAACAAATCCTTGATGACCGAATCCACCGGAGCGCCGGCCGGCACAAGCAGCATCACCGCACGCGGTTTGCGAAGGAGTGCAATGAAATCAACGATGTCCCCTGCGCTGCGGATGGTGCGCCCGGCCGATTCCTTCGTTAGAGCTTCGACCTGACCTGCGTCCTTGTCGTAGCCTGCCACCGAAAAGCCGTGGTCGGCCATGTTCAGCACGAGATTGCGCCCCATGACGCCCAAACCGACCATGCCGATTTCATAGTGTTGTTGCGGTTGCTGATTTGTCATAGTTTTGCCTTCAGAGTCCCTTGCGGATGGATTTCAATTCCTGCCGACGCTTCGCGGTGGTCTTGGGATAGGCCATTTTAAGGCCATGGAGCGTATCCAAGACAATTCGGGAAACGATCAACCGGGCATTATCCTTGTCATCAGCGGGAACGACATACCAAGGCGCGTGATGGGTGGTGGTCGCGATCAGGCAACCCTCATATGCCTTCATGTAATGCTTCCAGTATTTCCGCTCGTGAATGTCCGCGAGGCTGAATTTCCAGTTCTTGTTTGGCTCATCAATGCGCGCAAGGAAGCGCTTCCGTTGTTCGCTTTTCGACAGGTGCAGGAAGAACTTGATAATCCGGGTGCCGTTGCGGTGCAGATGCTTTTCCAAGTCCACGATGGAACGATACCGTTCCTTCCAAATGGTCTTCTCATCGAGCAGTTCCTCTGGAAGCCCTTGGCTGTGGAGAATCTCTGGATGGACACGCACGACGAGCACCTCCTCGTAGTAGGAACGATTGAAGATGCCGATCCGCCCGCGTTCCGGCAGATGGCGGGTCGTGCGCCAAAGAAAATCGTGTTCCAGTTCCTCGGCGCTAGGTTGCTTGAAGCTGAAAACCTCGCAGCCTTGCGGATTGACCCCGGACATGACGTGCCGGATGGCACCGTCCTTACCGCCGGCGTCCATCCCTTGAAAAATCAGTAGCAATGCATAGCGGTGAGACGCGTAGTGAAGGTGTTGCAGCGCGCTCAACTGCTCAACGTGTTCACCCAATAGTTCTTGATACCGCTTCTTCGACTTGCAAAAGGGCTTCACCCTCGTCGGCCATTTCCCGAGTTTGACCTTTTCTCCGGGCCGCACACGGAAATCCTTTGAATTGATTTTCATCTTCACTCTTTCGACCATGCCCGCAACTCTCTTTGGGCCGAATTATTTGACGGACTCATCTTTGGCAACCTCCGGCTTTGCCTGATCTAATTTCTGAACCGCCCGAACGTCCTCGCGCCCTAATTGCTCATAAAATTCATGGACTCGTTTGACGAGTTGCGGGGACACATCGGCTGCTGACTTCTCATTCGGTTCAGGTTTGGTTTTAGCTTTGGCATCAGACTTCCGCTCAACTTCGTCTGTTGGTTTGGCGTCGGGTTTCGGTTCTACGTTGACTTCGGACCGCAACACGACTGGTTTGGTTTCGGCTTTTGGTTCAGCCTTGGCTTGAGTTTCGCGAATCTCCTGCTCGGCCTTGCCCCAGTTCTGAACCGATTGACCGTCCCGATGGCCCTGGCGCTCGTATAGTTCATAGGCCCGTGCAGCGATCTGCGGCGTCAAATCGGATGCCGTGTTGTCTGTGGTGTCAGGTGAGGATTTCACTTCAGGTTTGGTTGCGATGTTAGGCTTCGTTTCCGGTTTCGCCTCAGACGAAGCTTCAGATGGAGATGCAGTTTTGTCTTTAGGTTTAGCTTCGGCCTTGGGATCGGGTTTCGTTTCGCCTTTGGCATCGTATTGCGGGTCGGCTTTCGTCTCCGCTTGAGCCTTATCTTTGACTTCGTTCTTGGGCTCGATATTCGCCTCAAGTTTGATTGGATCGAGCATCCGATATGCGAGCAATTTGATGCGGTCGTTCACGAGGAACCACAGCAGGGCATAGCCCCACACGAACCCGGCCCAACCCCAGCCGAGGGGCGTCATAAACAACCCATAAACCGCGATCAGCGTCGCCACGATTTGCGTGCCGAGCACGGCCCCCCATAGAATCTTTGCCGGTCGGATGGACCAGAACGGGCCACGCGTGCGCGTCAGGAAAATTGTCAGATGTCCCGCCACGGACAGCTTCAAATACATCAGTGTCTGGATGTGCGCACGGTCGAGATGAAAGACGCGCTCGCCAAGATAAAACAATCCGAAGGCGGAAACGACCCCGATGACACCCAGCACTGTGGCAATCCCCAGCACCATGCGCATGTTCCAGGCCTCGGGCTGATCCTTGTAATGAACATTGTCATAGGCAATGGAAAGGATGGCGCCGTCGTTGAGCAACGCCAGCATCACGATCATCACCGCCGTTAACGGATAGAAGTTAAAGACCAGGATCGCCAGCGTCATAAAGAACAGCACGCGGAGGGTCTCGGCGATACGGTAGATCGCGTAGCTGTTCATCCGCTGGAAAATTCTCCGGCTCTCCTTGATCGCGTCAATAATCACCGACAGGCCGGGCGTCAGCAGCACGATGGCCGCCGCCGCGCGTGCCGCGTCGGTCGCGCCCGAAACGGCGATGCCGCAGTCGGCTTTCTTCAGCGCGGGGGCGTCATTTACCCCGTCTCCCGTCATGCCGACGATGTGGCCGCGTTTCTGCAGGACATCGACAATGTGGAACTTGTGTTCGGGGAACACTTGGGCAAAGCCGTCGGCCTTCTCGATAGACTCAGCCACCTCGCTCGTCTCTTGCTTCTTTGAGTCACCCAGGCTGGCGGCATCGAGGATATTTGGGCCCATGTCCAACTTTTTGGCGGTTTCTTTGGCGATGGCCAGTGCATCGCCCGTAACCATCTTAACCTTTACACCCATTGCCAGCGCGGTGGCGATGGTGGCCTTGGCATCTTCCCGTGGCGGATCGAACAGCGGCAACACGCCAAGAAACTGCCATGGGCCTTCTCCTTCGGCCCGCGCCACGCCCAACGACCGAAAGCCGCGCGCCGCGAATTCGTTGACCGCCTTCTCAACAACGGGCTTCACCTGCCCGGCATTGGCTGACAATGCCATAATCACCTGCGGGGCGCCCTTCGTAACCTTGAATGTCTTTCCATCCTTGCCCTTGACGGTGGCCTCGGTGCGTTTATGCACCGGGTCGAACGGCTGGAAATGAACCACCTGATAAGCCTTCAAGGCTTCTTTGTCTTTCAGTCCGCCCAGAACGGCCAGATCAATGGTGTCGTTATTGTCCCCGCGTGATGCCAGCGCGCCATTGAGGATGACTTGGTCAACAGGAACATTGTTCACGCTGAACGGATCGCCAAGGGTCAGTTTGTTCTGGGTCAGGGTGCCGGTCTTATCCGCGCATAGCACGTCCACGCCGGCCAGTTCTTCGATGGCCACCAACCGGCTCACAATGGCCTGCTTCCTGGCGAGCAAGCGTGCGCCGACCGCCATCGTCACCGACAACACCGTCGGCATCGCGACCGGAATCGCCGCAACGGTCAGCACTAGGGTGAACTGCAAGGTGGTGAGAATCGGGTCGCCGCGGCAGATCGCGAAGGTAATGATCACCGCCACCAGCGCCACGGCGAGGATGATCAGGTAATTGCCGATCTTCAAAACCGCCTTCTGAAAATGGCTGACGGTGTGCGCCTCCTGCACCAGTTGCGCCGTCTTGCCGAAGTAGGTGCTCTCACCCGTGGCATAGACCAGGGCGCCAATTTCGCCCTGACGGATGATCGAACCGGAAAACACTGCGTCGCCGGATTTGTGCTCGGCGGGCAACGACTCTCCTGTCAGCGCGGATTGATCTACCTCCACCGGGTCGCCGTCCAGCAGTCGCGCATCCGCTGGCACAATGTCGCCCAGACGCATGCGAATGACATCGCCCGGCACCAACTCGCGTGCCGGTGGGTTGATCCACTTCCCGTCACGTTTTACCCTGGCCTTGATCGCCAGCTTGGCTTTCAGGGCAGCGATGGCGTTGCCCGCCTGGCGTTCTTCCCAAAATCCGACCACAGCGTTGGCCACCAGCAACAGGAGGATAATAAAAAAATCCGGCCAGTGCCGGACCACGCCCGACAGAATTACCGCAATTTCAATCATCCACGGGATGGGACCCCAAAAATAGCCGAGGAATTTCAGAAATGGATTGGTCTTCCTTTCTTCAATCTCGTTTGGCCCATACTGGGTCAGCCGTTTCTGCGCCTCGGCCTGGGTGAGGCCGTCCGGCGACGACCCCAATTTCTTCTCCACCTCCGCCAGCGGCAGTGTTTTCAAATCGTCTTTCGGTTCGGTCTTCACCTTGGGTTTCGATCCCGGCTTGGGTTCGGGCGCCCTGGGCTGGTCGGCATTGGGTTTCATAATGTGTATCCTTTCACGGCTTTGCGTCTTCGAAATCGAGCACGTTACACCTTTGCTTCCGGCGAGTCGGCGACTCTTCCCGGCGGCAGGAAATCCGGCAGGTCAAGGCGAGCCACGCCGATGCGGTTGTCAGCCATCCCGTAGTAAACATCGAAGCGATCCGGTGAGCCGAGATCGCCGCGCCGGTCAATGCCGGTGGGGAACACGACGTTGGCGATGGTCCCGTGGCGTTCCTGCGGCAGCTCCGGCGTCAACACTGGCTCCGCTGAACGATAGCGGATCACGCGCGGATGCTCCTTCGACAGCACCATCACCCCGGCCGAGTAGCATAGCTGGCGTCCGTCGTTGCCTGGCTCCGTCATTTTACTCACGCCGTGATAAATGATCAGCCAGCCGTGCCGGGTGAGGATGGGCGGAGTGCCGCCGCCGATTTTGAGCCGCTCCCAGGGTGATACCGGAGTGGCGAGCCGATGATGCGAGTTAAACAGGCCGGGACGATGCGGTGTCAGGCCCTTGGGCGGCATCGGACAATAGGAAATCCAGATGCTTTCATGCTCGCGATTCACCATCCGGGACTCGGCCTGGCAGGCGGTTTCCTCGGGACGGGTGCCGGGAAAAAGCGGACGGTGGAGCAGGGCCAACTGCATCTTCCCGGCGTGATTGGGAATGGCGACGGGGAAGATGCTGGCGTCCTTGTTGTCCACGTGGACGAAATCAATGCCTTGAAAGGGTTCAAAGGTCGCCAACCCGATCCGCTCCCAGTGAAACAAATCCTCCGACATCGCCAGGGCGATCCGTGGTCCGCTCGGCCCAAGCGCCGTATAAGTCATGACGTAATGCTGGAGCGGCTCGACAAAAGTAATACGCGCATCTTCGCATCCGCCACCGCCGTTGGGCAGCCGCTCATAATCAGCCTCCGGCTCAAGCGCAATGCCGAGCCGCTCCACTCCGGACGGGTCGCCGGCTTCGTTGAATTTTACGCGGGCGATGCCGATACGTGAATAGTTGCCCTTGGCGACAAGCCGGGGAAACAGGTAAAGCTTGCCATCGGGGCCGCGAGCGGCAGCCGGATTCAGGACACCTTCGATTTCGT
>Ga0326728_10001362_pt1 | contig 86990 bp, 68 predicted proteins | sample MB3enrmetagenome_FD_207602 | JGI IMG/M metagenome (GOLD analysis project Ga0326728, IMG submission 207602) | Lab enriched peat soil microbial communities from McLean, Ithaca, NY, United States - MB31MN | ecosystem: Environmental > Terrestrial > Soil > Wetlands > Peat | place: USA: New York...
AACAAGGAGAAATTCGACAGGGAGGTGGCCTTTGGGCTAAAGTTGCACCCTCGGTTAAGGATTACGATGGCTTTTCGCATGCGGCCGTACGGATTCACTTCGTATTACGACGCCTTTCACGCCGTGCGCCAGTACAATCTGAAGGATGTTGCCAGCCAGATTCGCTGCCCCATGCTCATCACGAATCCGGAGTCGGAGCCATTCTTTCCCGGCCAGCCTCGGGAGCTTTATGACATGCTGCACTGCCCGAAAACCTTGCTCGACTTCACGACTGAACAAGGAGCCGGGTTGCACTGCGAAGTGGATGCGCCCGGCTATCGCGATTTCCGCATCTACAACTGGCTTGACGAATCTCTAGGCAATGGCAGCTCATAGTGTGGGTGTAGTGACAAGCGGGTCCCACGATTCGCGTGTCGCCACGCCGAGTATTACTCTGGGGGCAAGATCTTCGATCATCCCGACGAGTTGGGCTCGCTCTGTTTGTTCGGGGTGCGTTGTTGGCGCAAGGATTGGGCCGATGGATGGAGAAGGGTTAGGCACCGTTCCTGTGGGTCGGAGTTCGGTGTAGGAGCCCTCCACGGCGAATGGAGCGAAGCTTTGGAGTGCGTGTCCGTGATTTGACGGGCACGGGCGCCAGGCGGGGGCTCTGCGTCGTGTATAGGTCCTCGCGCACGGTGGCGGAACGCATGTTCCCGGAACTTCAGTTTACGCCAGAGAGTATAGATTGGATAGCGGTTCTCCCTCTAAACGGCTTCACCACCGGAACCATGAATTGCAGACCTTCTCACACATGGCCTTTGCCTTCCGGATAACGCCTGACTTGCTGGGCGGAGGATTATTTTCGCCCTTGCCATGGGCGTGGCGGGCGGCCTTCTTCCGGCCATCCACGCCGCGCTTCGGCCCATCTCCGCCCCCCTCCGCTCCTTGTAGGGACGTAAGGTAAGAGTGGTGCAACAGTTCGATAGGCTCCCCACAAAACACACCGGCGGAAACACCGGCGGTTAACCGCCACCCTGGAGTCGGTCATTTTGTCCTCTTCTCCCTAGCCGCCCACAAATAGTAACGATAACCCCGATGCAAAATCCCATCTTTGCGTTACAATATTACTCCCTTGGGAGGGGGCAAACTACCATGGCCAAGACCAACGAATCGAAAATGAATGCACCGCAGAAGCGGTTGAGGGGAGCGTTGCCAAAGATTGGAATTCGCCCGGCGATTGATGGGCGCCGCAAAGGCGTCCGCGAGTCGCTCGAGAAGCAGACGATGGGCATGGCGAAGGCCGCCGCAGATTTCTTCACCAAGAGTCTGCGGCATCCCAACGGTTTGCCGGTGGAATGTGTCATCGCCGACACCTGCATTGGAGGCGTAGCCGAAGCGGCGGATTGTGCCGACAAGTTTGCGCACGCCGGAGTGGGGGTGTCGCTGACGGTATCGCCTTGTTGGTGCTATGGGTCGGAAACAATGGATATGGACCCACTTATTCCCAAGGCGGTGTGGGGCTTTAACGGCACGGAGCGCCCCGGCGCAGTCTATCTCGCCGCGGTGCTGGCCGGACACAACCAGAAAGGGTTACCGGCCTTCAGCATTTACGGGCAGGACGTGCAGGATTCCACCGACACCTCGATTCCCGGTGACGTACAGGAGAAGCTGCTGCAATTTGCCAAGGCGGGCCTGGCGGTGGCGGAGATGCGGGGCAAGTCCTATCTGTCTTTGGGCTCCGTCTCCATGGGCATTGCCGGTTCGATGGTCAATGCGGATTTCTTCCAGAATTACCTGGGCATGCGCAACGAGTATGTGGATATGTCGGAGTTCGTCCGGCGCATCGATGAGAAGATTTACGACCCAAAGGAGTTTGATCGCGCCATGGCCTGGGTGAAGGCCCATTGCCCCGAAGGCAAGGACTGGAATCCTCCCAAGCTTCGGAAGTCCCGTGAGGCGAAGGACGCCGACTGGGTAACGTCCGTGAAGATGGCAATCGTCGCGCGCGACCTGATGGTGGGCAATCCGCGCCTGGCGGAACTGGGTTACGGGGAAGAGGCCCTGGGCCACAACGCCATCGTGGCGGGCTTTCAGGGCCAGCGCCAGTGGACCGATCATTTCCCCAACGGCGACTTCATGGAAGCCATCCTGAACTCTTCTTTTGACTGGAACGGCATCCGCGAGGCCTTTGTTTTCGCCACGGAAAATGATTCCCTCAACGGGGCCACCATGCTCTTTGGGCACCTGCTCACCGACACCGCACAGATTTTCGCCGATGTGCGCACTTACTGGAGCCCGGCGGCGGTGAAGCGCGTGTCCGGTCACAAGCTGACCGGTAAGGCGAGCGGGGGCATACTCCATTTGATTAACTCGGGCGCGGCGACGCTGGACGCCACGGGACGCATGATGAAGAGCGGCAAATCCGTCATGAAGCCCTTCTGGGAAATCACCCCGGAGGAAGTCGGGGCTTGCCTCGAAGCCACACAGTGGGCGCCGGCGATGATCGAGTACTTCCGCGGCGGCGGCTATTCCTCCCAGTTCCTGACCTGCTGTGAAATGCCGGCCACTATGGCGCGTATCAATTGGATCATGGGCCAGGGGCCGGTGCTGCAACTCGTCGAAGGTTATACCGTGGCGCTGCCGCCGGATGTCAACAAGGTCCTGGATGAGCGGACCAATCCCACTTGGCCCACCACTTGGTTCGCACCGCTTCTCACCGGCAGCGGACCCTTCCGCGACGTCTATTCGGTGATGAACAATTGGGGCGCCAACCACGGGGCCATCTGCTACGGGCACGTCGGCGACAAACTGATCAGCCTTGCGTCCATGCTGCGCATTCCCGTGTGCATGCATAACGTCGGTGAAGAAAGAATCTTCCGGCCCAGCGCCTGGACCCACTTCGGAACCCACGACCCTGAAGGCGGCGATTACCGCGCCTGCGCGAACTACGGTCCGGTGTATGGGAGAAAGTGACCCGCAGGTGACAGGTGACAGTGCACTGCCGTCAGCGCACCGCCACTAGCGCACAGCTCACTGGAGGGGCAGTTCGCGAACCGCCCCTCCTTCCCCGCCATGGCAATCGTAGCAAGCGTACCGCAGACCTCCACCCCGGAGGTCTGCGCCACACCTCCCCCGCCTCTGAGTGAAACAAGGAAGTTTCGCCGCAATTGAGACTGCGATATTCTACCGCCCTTTAAAACCGGTCTCGGAGGCGTGCGCATGAGATTCATCCGATTCATCAAATTCATGAATTGCAGAATACTTGCTGCTCTCGCATTGCTGGCGTTTCTTTTCGTCGCGCACGGCTCGTTTGCCCAAGAACGCGGAAGAGCGCAAGGCGAGCCGCGTTTTGATCGTGTGGTGATAGAGGCTCTCGATGCTGACGCGTGGAACGGCGTGGTATTCATGGCGAAGGCCCATCAAAAGCAGGTTTCATTCGCACTACGGGTGGGCTCACGCGGGGGTGGAGTCCTGGACGGGGAAAAGATCTTCGGCGCGGTGAGTGAGGTAGGTCCGCACGCTCCGGACGCTTCTTACTGTCGCCTAAGCTGGAGGCATCCCGCGCACGAAACTCCGGTGACGCTGGAGTGGTCGCGCCTCAATGAGACGACGGTGGTGGGCCGCCTCAACTGGGGGCAAGGCCTGCAACTGGGGCTGGAGACCTATTTCCCCAGCTTCGCCGGAGGGGCGTCGGGCACTTACGCGGTGGATGAATCCCGCCGCGCCATTCTCGGGGAGACATATTTCGACAATGTCTTCAACCACGTGGCCCGGCTGGTGGTGATGACGGACCGGCCGCTGATGGGCAGCGGGGCTTTTCGCTCTCTCACCGACTTGCAGTCCGCGATGGGACGCGCGCGGCCGCTGGCGGCGCCCACCTCCAACGATTTTCCCCTGCGAGCGGCCGCGCTGGAGTTTGCCGATGCCGCGCCCCTGCATTTTGTGGCGGTCATCGGATGGGAAAAGGAATCGCTGCTGAATCAGGCGAGCGCGCTGCTGGCTGCGGGGAAGATTGATGCCATCCTCAAAGACAAAGCTGAAGCATACGCGGCGCACCGTCCCACTGCAGGGGGATTGTTTGCAGGCGCGCCCGAGGCCATCGGCAATTCCATGTTCTGGAATACTCTTTACGCCCCGCAGTTTGACCTTATCTTCCCCAGCATCAGCCGCCACTGGGCGCACGGCTGGGGCGGCTGGGTGGTGGGCGAGTGGGACTGCTTTTTCGGCGCGCTCCTGACCAGCCTGGAGGACCAGGCGCAAACCAGCGCCGGCATTCATGCCATCTTATCGTCGCAGACGGATACGGGCTTAGTACCCAATATTTCGGCGGGGAATGGGATCACGGCCGACCGCTCGCAGCCGCCCGTCGGCTCATACGTGGTTTGGAAGGTTTACCAACGGCATCAGGACCGCGATTTGCTGGAGTGGGCCTACCCGCGCCTGAAAAAGTGGCACGAGTGGTGGCTCGGCGACCGCGGCGACGGGCAACCCTGGCGCGATGGCAATCGCGACGGCCTGCTGGAGTGGGGCAGCGACCGTGGCTCGACGGCCTCCGTGGGCGGACGTGGAAACCTTCAGGATGCCAAGTTTGAAAGTGGCATGGACGACAGTCCTATGTATGACGACGCAAGCTACGATCCGCACACCTACACGATGAACCTCGCGGATGTTGGCTTAAATGCGCTTTACACCCTGGACGCCGAGTGCCTGGCGAAGATCGCCACGATTCTGGGCAAGGAGGAAGACAGCCAAAAATTCGCCGCCGAATATGAGCACATGAAGCAGCTCGTGCGCGACAAGCTCTGGAACGATAAGGACGGAATCTACGAGAACTGCGTCTGGGACGGGCATTTTTCCCAGCGCCTCTCTCCCACGAATTTCTATCCGATGTTCGCCGGTATCGCCACGCCCCGGCAGGCGGAACGGATGATCAAGGAACACCTGCTCAACCCCAAAGAATTCTGGGGCAAATACGTGGCGCCTACCATCGCCCGCAACGATCCGGCTTTCCCCGACCAATTCTATTGGCGCGGGGACATTTGGGGGCCGACCAACTACATGCTATACGAGGGGATCAATCGCTACCGGTTCGATCGGGTGGCGCTGGAATACGCGCAGAAGAACTATGACCTCTTCATGGATGATTGGCGGATCAACCAGCACGACGACGAGGAGTACTATGCGTGGGGCGGCTCGACCGGCAACGAATCGTCCACGCACTACACTTGGGGGGCGTTGCTGTGCCTTATCCCGCTGGAGCAGTATATCGATGTGAATCCCTGGGAAGGCTTGCGGTTTGGCGCTCTCGACCCGCCGGCGCAAGGAGATTTCCGCCGCTCAGTTTGGAGGAATCACACTTACGACATCACCGTGGGTCCCAACCAGACAGCACTCGCGCGCGATGGGCAGGAACGTTTTGAAGCTAACGCTGGCGTGGTGGTGAGGAATTACGAAACATCGGCGTCAAAATTGACCTTCAGCTTGAAAGCCGGGCGATCGGTGGTTGTGGTTACGCTGGAATTCGATGGCGGCGAACTGAATCTCCGAATTGACGGGAAACCCGGGGGGAAGATGCGCGTGCAGCAGGGCCGCGTAAGTTTTCCACTGCCTGCGGGTGAGCACACCGTCGAGCTAGCCAGGTAATCGTCTTTTGGGGGGAGAGACGGGCGCCGGCCGTGGCGCAGGGCAGAGGGCTGGCCATCGGCCCTGGTCGCCATTCCCCAGGGGCAAGCGCATTTCTCCCTTGTTTCGCTAGAGGGTTTATGGTAGGAATAGCTCGCCTGTCGATAGTCAATAGCTTCCTCACAGCAAGCGGAGACCGGGTTCGGGGCATGCGTACCTGATCGGTGGGCGGGGGTCGACGCACCGAGCTCAGGGATTCCGGGAAAGGAGATAAGGGCATGGCATTCTGTGCGAAGTGTGGTGCGCAAATGGCCGAGGGAACAACGTTCTGCGGCTCGTGCGGCGCGCCGGTGGGCGGCGTTGCCCCGGCGGCGGGGCCTTCGGCAGCGAGTTCCGGACTGACCTCAAATGTGGCGGGGGCGTTGGCGTATTTCACCTTCATCCCCGCGATTATTTTTTTGGTGGTGGACCCCTACAAGAATGACAAGTTCGTTCGGTTCCACTCCTTCCAGTCGATTTTCTTTGCCGTCGTGTGGGTCGCAGTCCACATCGTCTGGTTGATCCTTACCGGAATTCTGGGGATCCTGACGCTGGGGTTCCTGGGAATGATCATGGGGTTGCTCAGCCTGGTGATCTTTCTGATTTTCTTTGCCTTTTGGGTTTTCATGATGTACAAGGCGTTCCAGAACGAGCTTTATAAAGCTCCGATCATCGGCGACTTGGCGGCTAAGCAAGCGGGCATATAAGCCCCGCCAACGAAGGCAGATCACTCGAAATCGAGGGGGCGGCATGCTTGGACCGCCCCTTGCTCCCGGCAGAAGTTCCCCAAGGCTCTTCTCCGTATTTTTCTTGACAATTACAGGCAGCGGGCGCATTTTAGGTGGTTTCGCTCGCGTTGATGAGGCCGGGCGTCGGGAGGGCGGTTACCTCACGCTCAAGACCTATGGCGGTCCTAGTTTGTTTTCACGATCGGTGTTTTGACGGAGCCTGCTCGGCAGCCGTGTTCACGCGTTTCTACCGGCAGTGCATCGACGCCCAGGCGGAGTTCCGCTATCGCGGCATGATGCACCGCGCGGGACAGTTGTTTGATGCGGGGTTGTTCGACGCGGACGAGAACGTGATTGTCGATTTCAAATATTCCAGCTCCGACCGCCTGACCTGGTGGTTTGATCATCACCAGAGCGCCTTTCTTACGGAAGCGGATGCCGAACATTTCCGGCACGACCGTAGCGGCAAGAAATTCTACGGGCCGGACTTCCGCTCCTGCACCAAATTCATTGCCGAAATCGCCAGCATCCGCTTTGGTTTCCAGGCTCCCGACCTGGAGGATTTGGTCCACTGGGCGGACTTGATTGACGGGGCGCAGTATCCGGACATCCGCACGGCGGTGGAAATGCGCGAGCCCGCCACCCAGTTGACCTTGGTCATCGAAGGGACCAGCGAACCGGATTTCTGCGTGCGCCTGATTCCGGAGCTTCTCTCCCGGCCGCTGAAGGAAATCGTCGCCCTGCCGCACATCCAGAAGGCCTTTGAAGGTCTTTACGCCCAACATTTGAAGTCCATCGAGCTGATTCGCGGGCGCGCCGAACTACAGGATGGGGTGGTGTTCTTTGACCTGGCGGACCAGCACGTGGAGGGTTTCAACAAATTCATTCCCTACTATCTTTTTCCCACCGCGGTCTATTCCGTGGGATTAAGCTCCTCGAAGGAGCGGATCAAGATCGCCGTGGGCAGCAACCCGTGGAGCAGCGCCCCCAAGGCTGCCAACTTGGCGAGCATCTGCGAGCATTATGGGGGCGGGGGTCATCCCAAAGTGGCGGCGATCTCCCTGCCGCCGCAGGATCTGGAGCGCGCGCGCAGCGTGGCCGCGCAGATCGTTCATGAGCTTCGCAGGGGCCCGGGGTAGGAGTTCTTACCAAGCGATTGCGAAAGCCCGGTTAAATGGGGTGGGGGTCCAGCCGGGAGGAGATTGCTCTTGACTTCGCGCTTGCCTGCAAGGCAGGGGGGACCGATGGAATCATCGACTGGCTTGATACCAAGCGGCGGGTGTGGTAAGAAGGAATAGTCATTTCATTCCACCAGAGCCAGTATCCTGGCGAAATAGGTTGGTCGTGGCTGTCTAAATAGGGGAAAGGTACCGGGGCAAAGGTGAAGCCCCTTGGGGGTTGAGTTCGGAGTGATTCTCAAGTTGGAGCATACCCGCAAAGGGCGGTTTCACTGAAGTTGGGGTTGAGCGGGACTGCCACCGGAGGAAGGTGAGGGCCGTGGCCGAGACAACAGGTAGTGATGCGAAGGCCATTCACGTGACCTTGTTCGGGATGTCCGATATGGGTCGCGTCCGCAAGAACAACGAAGATAACTTCGTCGTCTGCAATCTTTCGACGGGAGAAGTTGGCGTGTCACCCTCGCTCCGCGAGCATGATTTGGGTCCGCTCGGCTCCTTGTTCATGGTGGCGGATGGGATGGGCGGCGAAGCAAGCGGCGAGGTGGCCAGCCAGCTCGCTGCCGTCACGGTTCCCAAGCGCTTGTATGACAACCTGAAGTCGCTGGGGACGGCCAGCGAGGCCAACTTCGTAATCCTCTTGCGCGAGGCCATCGAATACGCCAACCAGATCATTTTTCAGAAGGCTTTGGCCAATCCTGCCTACCGCGGTATGGGAACCACAACCACGGCGTCAGCCCTCTTCGGCCAGCACCTCTTTATTGGACAGGTGGGAGATTCGCGCTGCTACTTAATCCGTAATAAACAGCTTACCCGGTTGACGCGCGACCAGACGTTCCTGAACTACCTGAAGGACATTGGCGCCGAGTTGCCGGCCGATCCGGAAAAGGACAGCCGAAAAAGCATTCTGACTCAGGCGGTCGGTAGCAGTGAGACGCTGGACGTAAAGGTCACCTACATTCGGGTGAATCAGGGAGACCGAATCCTGGAGTGTAGTGACGGTTTGTATAACATGGTACCCGAGGCTGATCTGCTGGAGCTCGCCAGCCGAGGGGAGGGGCTCGCCAACAACTGCAAAGCCCTCATCGAGAAGGCCAACGCCAACGGTGGGACGGACAACATCACTGTGATCCTCGTGGAGTTTTCGGGGCAAGGACTTCCTCCCATGGACTCGGGGACCCCCGTCGAGTGCAAAGAATTCAACGAAGAAGATTTCAAACCGCAAACATAGGAAGTCGTCAGCAGTCAGTTGTCAGTTGTCAGTTGGCCTTCCTGCCTTGCCGGCCAGGAGGCGGGTTACTGAGAACTGAAAGCTGAGGACTGGACCATGAAATGCCCAACCTGCGGCGAAGTCAATGAGGCGGGGTATGTATTTTGCAGGGTTTGCGGCCGTTCTATGAGCGCGGAGGAGGCGTCAGGTCCCACGGGACCGAGGCGCGGCGGCGAACCCGTCGCTGCGGTGGCGGTTGCCGCTCCTCCCTCCGCTCCCCCCACGATCCGCTTAATCGGCACTTCCGGACTTCTTTCCAGCCGCACATTTAACATTACCTCTAAGGGTCTCATCGTCGGGCGCGATCAGACGAAATGCCAAATCGTCCTTGCGGATGACCAAATCTCCCGCCAGCACGCCTGGGTGGGATTGAACGAAGCGGGTCAAGCGGTGCTTCGCGACCGCGATTCCGCCAATGGATCGTACGTTAACCAAGTGCGGGTTCAGGAGGCGATTCTAAAGCCCAACGATGAGGTTTCCTTCGGTCCGGGCAGCAAGCATCAGTTTCGTGTGGAATCGTTCGTCCAAGCGCCGGTCGCGGTGGCGGCGCGGAAGCCGGCCAGCGATGTGGACGATGGCCATGTTCACACTTCCCTCATCAGCCAGGCGGATCTTGCCGCCGCGCAGCAGGCGGATCGCTCCGGAGGCGGCACCGTGGCCATCAAGCTCACGGATATCATGGCCCGCCCCCACGTTGAACTGATCGTTGACAAATTCGCGGTAAAAAGCGAGGACATCCCGGACGAGGGCCTGGTGGTTGGGCGCGATTCGATGCGCTGCAAGATGATGATGGAGCACGCCTCCGTGTCCGCAGTGCACGCGCAGTTTTCGCTCAAAGAGGGCAGAGTCGTGCTGACCGACCAATCCGCCAACGGCACCTTCGTCAACGGAATCCGCATCAAAACCGCCGAACTGCACGACGGGGATTACATTACCTTCGGCCGCTATAGCGGCAAATCTCTGATTTTTCGCTCCGGCCTGGAGCCGGAGCTTAAGATGGAGAACATCGACCTGACCAGAGATCATTTGGTCATCGGGCGCGACCCAAGCTGCGATGTGGTTATTGCCCACCCCGTCGTTTCGAAAAAACATGCCGAGATCGTCAAACAAAATGGCAAGAGCCTGATTGTGGATTTAGGCTCGGTCAACGGAACCTTTGTGAACGGCATTCGGGTGAAGCGCCACGAACTTCAGGAACTGGATCGGGTGGTCATTGGTCCTTCGGAGTTGCATTTTCATGGCGGAGCCCTCACCCACGTTCCTGACCGCCGGGTGGTGCGGCTGGATTCTGTGCATTTGAATTTCAAGGTGACGGATCGCACTACGGGCCAGCCCAAACTGCTGTTGGATGATCTCTCGCTGGTGGTCAAGCCGAAGGAACTGATCGGCCTGTTGGGTCCAAGCGGTGCGGGGAAGACCACCCTGATGAACGCGCTGAACGGGTTTGTCAAACCCACCTCCGGGAAGGTGCTCTACAACGGCGTGGATTTGTATCAGAACCTGGACGCGATGAAATCCACCATTGGGTTTGTCCCGCAGGAAGACATCATGCACCGGCAATTGTCGGTGCGCCGCTGTCTTTACTACGCGGCGAAACTGCGCTTGTCGGATGACATTTCCGACGACGAAATCAACCGCCGCGTGGAAGAAATGCTCGAAACTTTGAAACTTGACCAGCAGCGCTGGGACAACCCTGTGGCCACCCTGAGCGGCGGCCAGCGCAAGCGCGTCAGTTTGGGAATCGAGCTTCTCCCTAAACCCGGAGTGCTCTTTCTGGATGAGCCCACGGCAGGTTTGGACCCCCGGACGGAGACGCTGATGATGATGCTCTTCCGGCAACTCGCCAACCAGGGCTCAACCATCATCATCACCACTCACTTGCTCGGGTCGTTCGGTGTGCTCGACAAAGTCGTTGTCCTCGTGCAGGGGCGGCTGGCCTATTATGGCCCGGGAACGAAATTCCTGGAGTATTTCAAGGCGGAAACTCCTCCCGACGTCTATGACGACCTGACGGATAACAATACCGTTCCTTATGCGCTGGAGTTGAAGAAGAGATTCCAGGGCGCCCCCTTGTACCAAAGCCTGGTGGTGGAGCCGCAGAAAAACATTCCGGCGGACCAGGTGATGGCGAGCGGCGCGCAGATTCAGGCGCCAACCCAGGAAAGACGTTTCAGCCTGCGCCAGTTCACCACCCTGCTGGAACGCACTTGGGAATTAAAATTCGCCGACCGGGCGCAAACTATTCTGCTCTTCGTTCAGGCTCCCGTGGTGGCTTTGCTCGTGGCCTTTATGGCGAGCGGACCCAACCAGGTGCAGACCATCTTTATGGCGATGTTTTCGGCGCTCTGGTTTGGCTGCTCGAACGCCGTTCGTGAGATTGTGGATGAGCAGAGCATTTACCGGCGGGAACGGCAGACTGGCCTGAAGATCCCCTCGTACATTCTGTCGAAACTTGCTGTCTTGTCCTTCGTGGCGTTCGTGCAGTGTTTTTCGGTAGTGCTCATCTGTTTGTTTGTCAATCACGCGTTCTCTCTGAACCTGCCGGAAGCCGGTGCGGCCATCTTGATCATGTTCCTGGTGGCGGTGAATGGCTCGCTGATCGGGTTGCTAATTTCCAGCTTGGTCTCGACTCCGGAAAAAGCCTTGACGATATTTCCATTGATCCTGATTCCGGAGCTCCTGCTTTGCGGCCTGTTCCTGCCGGTTCGCCCCATCCAGACGATCATCCCGATTACGGTGGAACAGCTACTCGAGGGAAAAATGTTTGCCCAGCCGGAGGCGAGGGCTCAGGTGGAAAAGATCCTGCAACCTTGCAAAGGCGTACCCTATCCGGTCTATGCTGCGCGCAGCACGCCCGGTGCTGGGGCAAATCCCGCCCCGGCCGACCAGACCGCGGCCGCGGAAGCAGAACACGGCCGCTTTGCGCATCAAGTGGCGGGCGCGATAACGCCGTCCCCGGAAATAACAAATTGTTTCCACCGGTTCACCCCCGCTCCGGATGCCGGCATGGGAACGCCCATCCGCTGGTTATCGGCCCTGGCGATTTCACGCTGGGGTTTGGAAGCGCTCAGCGACCTGTGTGTGCACGGGGCGCATTCAACGCAGGACTACGCCTATAAGATTCTCAACACCATCACGGTTTCTCTACATCCGGACGATGTCGCCCAGCTTGAGCAGGGCTTGGCGGAGCCGCCAGAGGCGTTCGCCGCAAGCGGCGCTTTCCCACTTCCCTCCCATTTCTGGCGGGACGAGGGACCTTACCTGGCCATCATGACCGGGTACGCCCTTCTGATGCTGGTGCTCATCCTGATTGTGATGAAACGCAAAGACGTGAAGTAGCCGTGACGGGTGAAAAGTGATGAGTGAAGAGTGACGAGCAAGAAATCCGTCCGAAGTCCGATGTCCGAAGCCGGTATTATTTGGCAGGTGCTTTGGACTTCGGGCCTGCTTACTCTTCACTCATCACTTTTCGCTCGTCACTGCACTTAAAGGAGTCAACATGGACAGCGGTCTTTCTACAGTTCGCAACCTGCTCTATATCGTTCTGGTGCTTGCCCTGTTATCAGTCCTGGCGAACCTCTACGTCGGCACACAACTGTCCCAGAATAGTGAGGAGCTGGGCCGGATGGGCCTGCTCATACAGAAGCAGATGATGGGGAGCGCCATTAATCAGTCGGAGCAGTTGCAGAAGAAAATGGACATGCTCGACAAAGATGCGGCCGGTATCGACGCAAAGCTGCAAAAGGCCCAGGACGATTTTGTGGCGAGGATGAACGTTGAACTCCCCCGGATCATGGACAACTACATCAAGACGCGTGCCCCCCAGATTGAGAGGCAAGCCATGAAACAGGTGCCGCACTAGTGTGCTGTCCGGGCTAAATCTTTACAGCACCGCACATTGCCAAAGATGGCGCATACTTTGACTTCTATGGATGCGCCACCCTTTGTCAATTGGAAAATCCTAAGCGGGACGGTACACTAGCGCTGGCAGGGCGACCGAGGGTTCCCCCGGTCGCGGGGGGGCAGCACAGCGGCGATAACGGGATGGTGAGCAAAGTCGCCCGTATTGCTCTTATCCCGCATTCTTCAATTCCACGTAGAAGAGCTGTTCTCCCATGAAGAATTCGTCGCCGTCAATGAGCACAGTCTCCCCGCGCACGCGGCGATAAACACCGTTCCGGCTGCGTAGATCCTGTAGAAGGAAGCGCCCCGGCTGGGCAACGATGCGGGCGTGCGTTCCGGACATGTACGGGTCATCCTTGAAGACCAGGTCGCCCGTGGTCCGGCCTAAGGTAGTTTCCGGCTTATCGAGTTTGAACTCCGCTACAAGTTCACCATTCAACTTGACGTGCTCAAGCTTGGCGGTGAGCGGTCCCTTTTGCAATTTAGGCACGCTCCACACCATTGTGCCCTCTGCGGGCTGCTTGTTGAGCGATTCGTCGAGGCTCTGGGTGACGAAGCGGAAGAGTTCGCGTCCCAGCAGGAAAACGTCGCCAGGAGTAAGTTCCGTATCCTGCCTTTGGCGGATATAGGAGCCGTTTTGGCTGTTCAGGTCCTTCAGCACCAGTTTGCCTTCGCGCACGGCAACCGAAGCATGGCGAGGGGAAAGCAACATATCCTGGGGATAGCTCAAGTCGCAGTTCTCACGGCCGATGAGCGTCTCCTTTTCGACAGACACCGTTCTGCCCATTGTTCCGTCGGGTTTCTTTTCGGAAATCCTGACTTCGATGCGTGGGGCCGGGCGCATCCCCGGAAAAACCATGGTTCCCTCAATGGCCGATTCCGGGATGTTCATCGCTTGGGGCGCAACCGGCTTGGCCTCGGGGGGAGTCGCCGGCGGCGGTGGAGCCACGGGCCGCGGTGGAGGCGGAGGCACGGGCCGGGCGACAGGTGGTGGCGGAGGAACCGCGGGTCGCGGCGGTGGTGGGGGTGGAGCCACGGGGCGCGGTGGAGGTGGAGGCACGGGCCGGGCCACGGGTGGTGGCGGAGGAACTGCCGGCCGCGGCGGTGGGGGCGGACCCGCGGGGCGTGGCGGAGGCGGAGGCACGGGTCGGGCCACGGGCGGGGGTTGCGGCGCGACGGGCCTAGGGGGCGTCGTCGGCCCCGGCGCGGGGGGCGTCGCCATCTGGGCTGCCGTTGCGGGCAGAGGGGTGCCGCAGTATCCACAGAATTTGCTCCCCTGAGGAAAGGACTTGTGGCACTTCGGGCACATTACCTGGGGGACGGCAGGTGCGCCCGGGCCGCGGAGAGCGGGCGCGGGCGGCGGAGTTGGGGGGGGCGGTGGCGTCGGCCCCGTGTGTTGCGGCTTTCCGCAGCGCGCGCAAGCGGGCGCAGACGCCGGATTCATGCTTCCGCAGGATGCGCAGCGCATGTAACGTACGGTTCCTTGTTCATTTGCGTCAGCGGTCATATTCTATGCTCATCTCGATTTTGGTCGGCTCTACTCGCCGGTGGCCTTTATCCAAATGGGGTTAGTATAGCAGCGAAATTCAATATTGGCACTGTTTCGTGTGCTGGCTACCCCTCGGATATATATCCAATTCTGCGATCCTTCCTTCAGGACCGGCCGAAGATCGAAGGGAACCAGGCCTTCGCTGGCGAGAGCCTTGGCGGAAGGCACAGGCACTTCCACGGGCGGCAACTCTCCCGCACTGGTCCCAACGATCAGTTTAAGGGATTGAAGGGGCCCAAACTCATCGCTGCTCACCCAGCGGAGCTGTAAAGCGGGCAGCGACTTGAGTGGGCAGGAAATCTCTTGTCCGATACCGACATCTTCGGGGTCGTCGAGCGAGCCATTGGAGTTGCGATCGAAACCAGCGATCAGAATCGGGCCATTGCTCTCGACGGTGCGGCCTTCGCGAAGGGCACGCAGGACGTTCTCACCCCTCGGCCCCATGCCGGCAGGCGCATAAACCACCGTGAAAATCCGGCCCAGCGCGTTGTCCTCGGCATACCCATTTAGGCCGCGCGAGGGTTTGCCAAGAAAGTCCACCACGTCCATGGTCGCTTCGTAGTTCAGGTCGCCATGCGCGTCTGAACCGGCGGCGAGAAAGGTCTTGAAGAGCGGGGCATTGGTTCCATCACTCCGCGGCCCGAGGCCGCGCTGGAGCAACGGTTGCCATCCTTCCTTGATGCCTTGCTCGAGGCGCGCGTACTGGTCGGCGCCGGGATCGGGTTGGAAGCAGGCGTTTGCATCCTCGTGGGGGCGAATGCAAAACGGGTCGCGCATGTCGTCAGCCGTAGACAGGGTGGCGCGATTCCACGGCTCCAGACCTGCCAACCCGGCCTGGAGTTGCTTTCCATCCGGCGCCAGGAAATCTGCGTCAAGGTCCCATTTTCCTCCCCGCATGACCGGACTGATGGGATCAAACGGATGGGCGGCGTAGGCAAATCCTCCCGCGGCGGCAATCCGCGCCAGAGCCTCCTTGATGGGCATGGCCGCAGAGGAAGGGGAACCGTCACCCGTCAGGATAACGGTGTCGTCGGCATTCTTGAGATCGGGGAATCCTCTGTCGGGGTCATCGGGGGACGGCGCTGCGACCATATGGACGGTGGTCAAAACAGCGTCCTTGCCGGAAGCGACCGTGACCTCCTCTCCCCGAATCAGCATCAAGCGCCCGTCGCGGAAGTTCTTGACGTCGTCCAACTCCTCTTTGTAGCGGTCGGGAGAGAGATCGGTTGAATGATCGCTTAAAAGCATCCAATCCAGTCCCGCCTGGATAGCCGCTTGCTTGGTGACATCGAGCGGATACCCGCGTTCTGCGGGATTGTCTGTGTAGCCGCAGTGGTAATGGATGTCCCCCCGGTACCAGTTGGGGATTTGCGGAAGCGGTGGGGCGTTCAGCTTGACGCGAAGATAAAAGTCTTGGTTCGGCCAATCCACGGCCCGAATTGATACCCAGAAGTCCACGGAAGCGAACGGTCCGCCCAAGAAGCGGCCGGCGAGAAAAGACTGAATCGCCTCGCGGGGGACTTCAAGATTCTTCTTAAAGCGGTCCTGAATCGCCAGTGGCTGGCCGTCTGTCCGTGCGTCGAAAGAGAATTCTTTGCTCGGGCCCAGCAGTAAGGGCTCCGTGGTGAACTGGTGCCGGGCGCCCGTGGGCTTTACGAAGACGTTCACACCCTGGAGTTTCAACGGGTCACGTTTGACATAATTGGAAACCCCGGAGCCCGTGGTATGGGCTTCCTGCTCGACGCCGTTGATGATCTCCACGAAGATAGGGAGATAGACATCACCGGAGTTTCGCAACGAGCGCGGGGCATCAGCGCGGAAAAAAACCCCCGTCTTGGAGAGCTTTTCCTTCAGTTGGTCTACCAAGCCTTCCTGAGGCTGCGAGAATGCGGACGGGACCGCCATAAAGCACGCCGCCACCATGGTGCCAAAAAGAGGGCAAAATTGGCCGAGGGTAAGTCTCATGGGATTAGCTTTCGCGCGACTTGGACGGGGATACACTGATTCGCCGAGGTCGCCAGCGCCACAACTTTCCCGTCAGCATCGAGCAAAGGAGCGCCGGATTCACCAGGATCCGCCTTATGTTCCATCTTCAGCGTGCTGCCATCAAGTGTCACCGCGACGCTGAGAAGGCGCGGGGCGATTTGAGGCTGGCTCATGCCGAAGGGATAACTGCACAAGACCAGCTTGGGATTAGCGACAGGGCTAGCCGCCGGGTCAGGAAAAGGCAGGGGTTGAAAGCCCGTCCCCGTAAGTTGCAACACAGCCAAGTCCGACAAGCCTTCGGCGTGAAGTTGCAACGTCGCCTTCTCCCCGGAGTCCGGGTCCTGGTAATCCTGCTGGACCATTTCATCGGGCGGTGTCTGGAGGATCTTCAAAGATTGCTTTTCGGCGCTGAGAGCGGATTGAAAATTAGGCTGACCGTCCGCCGACGTCACTTGCGCCCCCGCCGGCCAGGCATAGGTCTTCACACTGTCTTTATCCAGTTCCAGGTGTTGGTGTTCGATCAGGAAGTCCACTTGCGGGTCGAACTTCCAGGGCGCGATCACACGTTTGGTGGTCAGCAGTTTGCCATCCGGACTCACCAAGAAGCCCGTGCCGGATTGCGAAAACTGCTCCGACGCCGTGGACTTTGGATCGTGCACCCGGTATTCCGTGTACAACAGGTAGAGAGCGGGTTTCACCTTTCCTCCCACGGTCTCGTCCAGGTGCATTTTCGCCAGATGTTCCTTTGCCATGTTGATGGCCGCAGCGGAAGTCGGGTTGGAGAGGGTAGCCAGGATCGTTTCCGCGGCCACGTGAAAGAGAAGGGGGTTGTCCTGGAAAAAATTGAGCGGGACTTGTTCGTTAAGGGTCACCGGGATCACGACCTGTTTGGCGCGCAACGCAAGCTTCTCCAGCGAGTTCAGCTTGACCTCGATGAAGCTCTGGCCGGTGATCTGGATCTTGTCCTTGTCCACCAGATCGCGGACCGGCTGCATGGAATCGAGATCGGCAAAAATGATGGTGCATTGGAGAGGCGCGGGAAGGTCAACGGATTCCTTATTGGAAAGCTTGAACTCTTGGTCAAAGGTTTCGATGTGGACCGGAATGCCGTTTACCGCCACATTCTGAAAATACATGCGCTCCACCATGGCGGCGCGATCGACGGGCCGAATGCTGACGGAGAGACCGAGCAGCAAGCGGTCAAAGTTAATATCCCGGAACGAGAGACTTTTGTAAACACCAGGATTGGGCGCCGGTTGACCTCCCTTCGTAGGAAGTTGATAAATCTTGGCGCCGCGAATGGCTTCCGGCATCTGGGCCGTGGGTTCGGTTTGTTGGGCGAGGAGGGGGGCGGAAAGAGTGCAAAGCATCCAGGCGATGAGCGTATGAAACCTCAGACGTGGGAGAGTGAATGGCGGCAAGAACATTGAGTGTGGACTCCCGGATTAATCCGGCGCAGGAGCGGCTTACTTGGGGAACCGCGCAGCTTCTTCATTCCTAGGAGGCGGGATCTTTCCAGGGGACCTCATAGAGTTCCACGGGCTCCGCTTTGCCTTTCACGCGGATGGGTTCCAGTCGTTGCGCCGGTATTCTGCCGTTCAACTGCAAATACGTAGATTCGGAAACGAGGATCTGCCCGGGGGCTGCGTTCGAGCACAGCCGCGAAGCCAAGTTGACCGCGTCGCCGATGACGGTGTAATCCATGCGCTTGGCGGAGCCAATGTTCCCTGCCGTCACCGGACCCGTATTCACCCCCACGCCCATGCGAAGCGGTTGTTGGCCGCGGCTTTCCCATTGGCGGTTGAGAGCGGCCAAGGCGCGCTGCATTTCCATGCCGGTCTTGGTGGCGCGCAGAGCGTCATCGGGCTTGGGAATCGGAGCTCCGTAAAGCGCCATGATTCCATCGCCGAGATATTTGTCGAGCGTCCCTCCGCTATCAAAAATCAGGTCCGTCATCTCCGAGAAGTATTCATTCAACAGTTCCACCACGGCATGGGGTTCCATATGCTCGGACATCCGGGTGAAACCGCGAATGTCGGAAAACAGGATGGTGACGGTTTGATTTTCCCCTCCCAGGTGGATTTCGTTCGGGTTGGCGAGAATTTTTTCGACAATGTTGGCACTGAGGAAGCGCTCCAGCGCCTGGCGTTCGACAACGCGGCGGGCCAGCTCCTCATGCGCGTGCGCGCTGTCGAAGCTCATGGCGGCCTCGGCGGCGATCACGGAAAAAATGCCCAGTTCTTCCTGGGAGAAGGCGTGGGGCTTGCTCAGGCAGTCGACGTAAAAGATCCCAAATACCCTGTCTTTGTAAATCAACGGCGCGCACATGGCGGAGCGGATGCCGGACATGCGCAGGCTTTGGCTGGCCGCAAAGCGTTCGTCGGTGCCGACATCATAAATCAAAAGCGGCACGCGGTCTTTCATGAGCCTTTCCGTCACCGTGCTGGAAAGAGCAATGCCGCTGGTGGAGTCGGCTGTATTGCCGGTGCGGCTGGACCCAGCTTTCTGGGCTTCGTCTTTGTAAAGGAGGACGGCGGGCTTGAAACCCTCCTTGTCATCGCGGAGCATGACGAAGCCCCGTTCGACGCTGCCCATTTGAAACACCAGTTCCATGACCCGGTGCATGATCTCGTCAGGCTCCAGAACGGAGGACAGAGTCTTGCCAACCGCCAGGAGCAATTTTAGGAGGTTGTTTTCCTTCTCCAGAGCCTTTACCCGTTCCTGAATCGGCACAGCAGCTACGGGGAGCGTGGGTGGGGTGAGTCGCAGGGCCGTGCCGATATTTTCCGCATCGACCAAACCCTTTACATCGGTTGCCGTTCCGCTGCCGGCCTGAATCTGTAAGGTGTCGCCGCGCGTCGCCTCATACTTCAACTCATACATGCCGATCGCGATGCGGTCCTGGTCCTTCAGCCGGTGCTCATGAACCTGCGCGTTGTTCACGAAGGTCCCATTCATGCTTCCCAAATCATTCAGCAAGGTCATATCGCCGGGTAGGACGGTGATCCGCACATGGTGGCGGGACACACTGGCATGACGCAGCACCAGATCGTTGGAATCCGCCCGTCCCACGTTGATCGTGGGGCTGGAAATCTCGAAGATCTGGGTCTGGGCCGAAGGATCGGTAATGACGAATCGAGCCATATAGAGAGTCTCGTTTACTCCACGCGTACCACGTCGGAAAATTCCGGATTCACACCGGGATTCATGGTAACAATATGGGCCCGCGCGTTGCCGGCGTCGATCACTTGGGTGACCTCGATGACTCCCACCCGCGTATTGGGGTCCGTGGCCTTGTAAACAGCCAAGCGGGATCCCTGCTGGAGGCCTTGCGCTGACCCCATGTCAATCATCACATTGGTGCCGTCGACGGCCGTGATGTAGCCCTGCGACGTCGGCCGTGATGGCGCAGGAGCGGCGGGCGGCGTCACCGCTGCAACCTCAGCCGGAGTACCGGCCGGGGCAGCGGGCTGGCCGGTCAGCTTGCTGACGACATTATCGGTCTGGGCGCGCAAGTCCGCGACCGCCGTTTTTAACTTGGAGAAGTTCTCCTCATTGCCAATGCGCAGGGAGGAGAGCATCTCATCCAGGTTCTGAAGCTGGCGTTGTTGACGAATAATTACCGCCTGAAGTTGTGCCTGATTCTGTTTTACTTCCGCCAGTTGCGCATTCACTGCCGCAACTTGATTGCCCAACGCCTGCATCTGGTCGAGCACGGCCTTAAACTGGTCGTCGAGGTACTTCTGTTCGTCCTCTTTGAATTTCGGCCACGCACTGGGCGTTAAGAATAATAGCAAAAAAATGCCAAGAATTATCCGGCGCGTCATGTTCAAACCTCCGCAGCGTCTCTGGGCGCATCGCGAGGGATGTTCCCGTTATTGGCTGGTGAGAGTAATATTAACGGTGGTGGTCTCGTTTTCTGAGACCGTAACCTGTTGTTGAATCGGCCGGTACCCGGATAGCGATACGACTAGGGCATGAGTCCCAACGGACAATCGAAAAGACGTGGGAGTCTGCCCACTGACGGGCGATCCATCCGCCAGCACCGTGGCACCGGGCGGAATGGTCCGGACTAGCGCAATCCCCGTGGCCACACGCGCGGAAAGGGTGAGCGTCGTGGTTTTGATATCTCCGCTTTTGAGCGTAACGGTATTCTCATAAGGCGCCGCCCCTGGCTGTTTCACCATATAAGTGTGATTCCCCGGCGGCAGAGTAACGCTGATGGGGCTCAGCCCATAGGATTTTCCGTCAATGAGCACTTCCACGCCCGGCGGCTTCGTGATAACGCCAAACTCGGCGCGGGGGCTTGAAAGGCTGCCCACCACGTTGCTTGTCTGCCCGCCTTCGATCGTCACACTCTGTTGGAAACTATCGTAACCGTCCTTGGAAATCATAATATTGTGCGCCCCGGCAGGAAGGTCCGCGATGGTATAGGGAGTGAGCCAACTTGCATCCGACCGTCCATCAACGGAAATCCTCGCCCCGTTCACGTTCGCGCTCACCATCAGTTGTCCCACCTTCGCCACCGCGTTGGACGCACGAGTTGCCGGTTTGGGAGCCACTTCGACTTTGGGCGGAACTTCCGTCTGGTGGGGCGTTGTGGGCTCAGCGGCAGGGGGCGCTACAGTTGTTGGCGTCGCCGGCGCGGCAGGTTGGGTGGCCGGAGCGACAGGCGGCTGCGGATTCTGCACGGGGTTTACCCTTGCAACCGGTGCGGTCACGACCGTTGCGACCGGTTGGCTTCGTGGCCGCAATACCAAAAAGTAGCTGATACTGCCCATGATCGCCACCACCAGGAGTGCGCCCAGAACCCAGGTAATCTGCGGGATGGATTGCGGGCGGGCCGGGGGCGGCGGAATCATTTGGATATTGATAGAGCTGGCGCTGGGAGCCTCATCGACTGCGGGCGGAGCGGGTGGCGACGCCGGGGCTCGCAGAGGTAGCGTTTGAGCCGGGGGTGGCGGAGGGAGTTCCGCTGCTTCCATCGGAACAGGGGGTACGTTCAGAACCACCGTGCCTTGGCCTGTCGCTGTGCCGCCCAGGTTCTTATAATTCCTGAGATCTTCCGCCAACTCGCGGCAAGTCTGATAGCGTTCATCAATATTCTTGGCGAGCGCTTTAGAGATGACGTAGCTCAAGCCTGCAGGGATCGACGCGTCTAATTCGCGCGGCGGAGTGGGATTCTCATTGATGATCTTATAGATCACCGTTGTAATATTCTGGCCGCCGAAGGGCTTTTCACCGGTCATCAACTCGTAAAGGATCACACCCAGAGAAAAGATGTCAGACCGGCCATCAATCTGGCGGCCTTTAACCTGCTCCGGCGACATATAATTCGGCGTTCCCAGGATTTGGCCCGCCTGGGTCATGCCCATGGCCATCATCTTGGCTATGCCAAAGTCGGTCACCTTCACAAGGCCGTTTTGCAAAATCATGATATTGGCGGGCTTGATATCGCGATGTACAATCTTGTTTCGGTGAGCATGATCGAGTGCGCTGCAGACCTGGTCATAAATGGGCAATATGGTTTCGATCGGCAAGACGGTCTGTTCCTGCGCGATTTTTTCCAGGGATTTGCCCTCCAAAAACTCCATGGCGAGGTAAAGGACGCCGTTGTCTTCGCCGAAATCGTAGACCGTGATGATATTGGGGTGAGCGAGAATTCCGGCCGCCATCGCTTCCCGCTGGAAGCGCGTCTTATATTCCTGAAACTCTTGGGGAGAGAGACCCTGAGGGAGCATCGTCTTGATGGCCACCGTGCGGCCAATGACGGGGTCAAACCCTTGATACACAACCCCCATCGACCCGCGCCCCAATTCCCCGACAATCTGATATCGCCCTGCTTTGGTGAGTGCTTCGGCCATACTGCCTCGCTTTCACACTTCCAGCTCGATCCGTGTGTGTGGGAGCCGATTCGCTCAGTTTTTGTTCTCAGTCCACTACCACGCGTTGCTCTAACCGGCTTCAAAAACAAAGCCTTATCAGCTAAGCAAGCGTAACCCAAGAGTTGGCGCAAGTCAACTTTCTCCCTTCTTTCGCGCCAACCAAACCGGGCTCATTCGCAAAGGTACTTAAAAACCCTTTATGTCATAGTGATAACTAAGCGCAGGAACCCGCCCCGGAAAACTTTTCGTCAATTCTCTGTCGGGCACTGTGCGGAGAGATAGCCACTGGATCTTTGCCAATGCGCCCACGGATTGCAGTTCTGCACTCTATCTTCCATAGGGTGGCCCCCCGCCTTTGTCGGGTTTCGCACTTGCGGAAGTTCCGGCTTGCGTTGTGACCACTCCGGATGTTTAATCGCTTCATTCGATGGGGCTGGGCCTGGGAAGGTCCTGGGGCTCTTCCCCGTCGGGAGTCCAAACAAAGTACTTTCGAGGTGGGTAGTGAGAAACCGAGCCGTGTCCATTCCTTTAGCTCCCAAGCAAGCATTCCGATTGCCCTCGGGAGTTGCCCCCCGTTATGGGTCATCCTTTGCGTATATCGTTCTTTGTTTCACGAGCTTGGCGGTCACCTTCGGCCTCCCCGGACGGGGCTATTCACGGGCGGACGCCCCCAACACGCTGGCAAGTGGTACGAGGCTTTATGTCCGGCTGGAGGCCGCTGTAAGCACCAAGACTTCGCACCTCCATCAGGCCGTGACGGTCCGTGTGGTGCGGGAGGTCACCACCGATCAGGGCGTCCTCGTTCCGATTGGAGCGGAAGTGACCGGGGCGATTGAAAAGTTGATCCCCACATCAAACCCAGCAGATCACGCGCGCTTGCTGATCCAGTTCACCCAGTTGGTCATACCTGGTCATCCCGCCCTTAACTTGACCGCCCACCTGACGGAAGTGGAGAACGCGCGTGAAACAGTCCTTCAGGATGGGACAATTCAAGGTGTTCTTGAAAAGGACGCGGCGGTTGGACGCGTGGATGGCCTGTTGGATAAGTTAGGATCGCCGGGCAGCGAAATGGAGAAGGTATCGGGCAAAGCCTTAGGCAAGCCCGATACTTCCATTGATTATCCGGCGGGCACCGACTTGGCTTTGACGTTGGATCAACCCCTCGCCATCGATTCCACCTCTGCGCCGACAGCGGCGACGGAAATCTCACCGGCTCTGTCGGATGCCGTCCAGAAGATGCTTGCTGACGCGCCGAATCGAGCTGAGACCAAGGTCAAGAAACCTGGGGATCCGCTCAATTTAGTCATCGTCGGGAAATCCGATCAGATTCTCAATGCCTTCAAACAAGCCGGCTGGAGCGAAGCAAAAAAATTAGGTGCGATGTCGGCGATCGGCACGGTCCGCGCCATGGCCAGCGACGAAGGGTATGGACAGGCTCCGGTTTCCCAGCTCTACCTTTTCGGCCGCGCCGAGGACTTGGCCTTCGAGAAAATGCTGAACACCTTCTTGAAACGTCATCACCTGCGGCTGTGGCGGACGACCGTGGCTATCACGGATGGCCGCGAAATCTGGCTGGGTGCGTCGACGCACGATATTGGCCTGGATGTGCACGTCGGTGTGGTCTCACACGCGATCGATTCCGACCTGGATGCGGAACGCGCCAAAGTGGGCGCCGACCTGATGGCCGGCGGCTTGGTCGCTGCTGAAAAATTGGTGACCCGCCCCAATCCTCTCTCCGAAGGAAAGACCGCGACCGGGGGCACTTGGAAAACTGATGGCCAATTGCTGGTGATTGAACTGAAGAACTCAGAAGTCAGGAGTCAGTAGTGCGGAGGCAGGAGGGGGACACCTGTTTTCCAGGTCCTGTCTCCTGGCTTCTAACTCCCCGCTCCTCGCTTCGTTCAATCTCGGATCCCGAATCTAAATTCTAAAATCGAAAATCCAAAATGCATTGACGCCCTCGCGAGGCCCGATGTATGTTTCCTTGCGGAGGAATCAATCCTCCGTTCGCCCCAGGTCTGCGCTTGGAGCGTGAGGTCAACCATGGCTTCAACATCTGCTTCCCCGACCGCGGCTGCCCCGCGCGTCGCCGGTAAGATCATTGACACGGTCGTAAAGGTTTCTGTGGACGCCACTCGGCCTTTGCCTCTGGTGTGCGCTCTGTACGCCGTGGAAAACTCCGAGGGGGTGTGGCTCTGCGCGTATTACGGAGCTAACCGCAGCGTCTTTGATTACCTCCCCCAAAAGGACGCGGAAATCGACGAAGCCCAACTGGGCATCACCTTTCTCCACAAGGTCTTTATCCCCAAAGACCAGTATCAGCCTGCCCAGTGGGAAAAATTCAAGAAAGAGCGATTCATGGCTTACGGAGCCCACAGCGAATAAGCTCCGGGGTTTCTCCCGTCACAATTTTCAGATTTACACTTCCTCCTTCCGCGCGAGTTTTCTGCTATACTGGGCGGCAGATTTCATTTTCTGGACATTGATCGGCGGTACGATCGTTGCGGTTGGATTGCATTTCTTGGGGAATCCCTGGCCTCGAGTTGAGCAGAATAGCTGGGGGACCGGCAAATAAATCGGAGGCACAAATCTATGATTTCTTCTAAGAGAGCGGTAATGATGTTGGCTCTGGCGCTGACGCTCGCAGCGGGCGCTTGGGCCCAGCGGGGCGGAAGAGGCGGAATGGGTATGGGACAGCAACCCCCCATGCCCGGCCTGCAAAATCCCGCCCTTGGCTCGGGCGCGGAATACCAAATGAGCGCGAAGGGCAAGGACATGGACATTGCCTACGCGATCGTCGGCAAGGAAGACGTGAGTGGCAGCCCCGGCTTTTGGGTTGAAATGCGCATGCAGAATGCGGAATTGGGCGGGGAGATGGTCACCAAAATGTTGATGGTGAGCACTGGCCCCGAGGCGGGAATGAAACGCATGATCGTCCAGCGACCCGGGCAGCCCCCCATGGAAATGACCGGCATGATGATGGGATTGATGCAACACCAGCCCCATTCCACACAACCCAACACTGGCGGTAAAGCCGACATGGGCGAACTGGTAGGTACGGAAATTATCACCGTCCCCGCCGGAACTTTTTCCTGCCAGCACTATCGGAAGCAGCAACAGAACGGCACGGTCGACATGTGGATTTCCTCGCAGGTTACGCCCTATGCCGTGGTGAAGTTGGTGAGCGCTGACATGACCATGGTGTTGGAGAAAACCTTGACCAACGAAACCTCCCATGTTAAGGGCGAACCGCAGAAGATGCAGTTCCCCGGAATGCCGCAGTAATTTACCTCCTTTCGCCGTTGCCATGCGGGCCGGGATTCCCGGCCCGCGCCGCCCGGCGCACAGCGAAAATCCCACCCTGCCGCATGCCTAATGTAATGGTGCCGTTCGAAGGGGTGAATGCAATCACGAGATGTAGGGCTTGCCCTACCCGGTGTTCCGCATCGTGAATGCGGAACCAAGGGGGCGGTCCGTCCGTTGACGGATCTCCCTACACCTTGCGCAACTCGATCACGACGTAGGGGCAGGCCTCGTGCCTGCCCTCCCCGTCGGCATGGCCGACTTCAGGGCGCCCACGAGGGGCGCCCCTACGCGCCCCGCTGGCCAGCCAGCAACATGCCGGCACTATTTATGCTCGCGCGCGGGAGCAATTCCGGTCAATTAGACGTCTCCGTGAAGGATTTTTTCCTACCGGTAGGAAATCTAGAGAGATAACTGTAGGCTATGGCCGCCAAGTTGCGGGCGTGGGGTGCGTCAGAGTGGAATTGCGCAGTGGGGGAGGTGTCGGGTGTTAGGTGGAGGGCAGCAGACAGTCGACAGTAAACGGTGGGAAGCGGTATGTGCCAGGTTTCGGGTGCCAGGATCGACGATGGACGATTGACGATTGCTGAAGGCCGAACGCTGTATTGATGAAAACAAACGAGTTAAATGCGCTTCTCCACGATGTTGATAAAAAGAAAGGCAGTTAAATGAAGTGCCAAATTCCAGGTGCCAGGTGCCAGCGACCCATCAAGTTATGAACGCCGAAGGTTGCGGACGTAGAATCGGCTCCTCGGTCCATCGGATGGTCACGGAGCCGGTCTTAGATGATCCGATCAAAGGAGCAGTGGGCAGTGGCCAGTGGCGAGTAACGAGCGGGATTACCGATTGCGGATTGTCTCAATCTAAAATCTAAAATCCCAAATGGCTCGATGGCCCGATGAACCGATGGCTCGATCCCTCCGGCCTGGCTTGCCGGGTCCTTCCGCCCTGTGGTATATTTATAAGTTGTTTGCATAAAATTGCATGGACAAGGTCTATCGACGGACGCAGATTGTGGACCTCCTGCGCAGTGAGGAGGTTGAAACCCAGGACGACCTTCGCCGCAAGCTGGCGCGCCGGGGCATCCATGTGACCCAGGCGACGGTCTCACGCGATATCGAGGAGCTCGGCTTGGTCAAGACCCGCACGGGGTATCACCTGCCGGAGACGGCGGAACCGATGGCGCCCCCCCAGCCGACCCTGGCAATCGTGCTGAAGGAATTCCTGACCGACGCCCGCCAGGCTGCGAACCTGGTGGTTCTGAAAACGCGGCCGGGGAACGCTCACTCGGTGGCTGCAGCGCTGGATGCCGACCCCTGGGAGGAGGTGGTCGGAACCGTGGCCGGCGACGACACCATTTTTGTCGCCACTCCCAGTTCGCGCCAGGCGGGAGTGATTCGCAAGAAAATCTTGGCGCTGGTGGCGACTTGAGAAAGGAAGTGGATTGGGCAGAGCGAAGCTCTGCGGTTGAGCGAACCGCAGAGCTTCGCTCTGCCCAATCCAGTGATAGCTGAGAGCTGATTACTTCTACGAAAAGGAAATCGGAATTCATATCCATGTCTACTTCTTCCCAAGTCAAGCGTGTGGTTCTGGCTTACTCCGGAGGCCTCGACACCTCCATCATCATTCCCTGGCTGCGTGAAAACTACTCCTGCGAAGTCATCGCCATGGTCGGAAACGTCGGCCAAGGCGACGATTACGCCGCCGTCCGCCGGAAGGCTTTGGCCAGTGGCGCTTCCAAAGTGTTCGTCGAGGATCTCCGCGAAGAGTTTGTAACTCGCCACCTTTGGAAAGCCATCAAGGCGGGCGCGATCTACGAGGGGAAATACCTGCTGGGAACATCCCTGGCCCGGCCCGTGCTCGCCAAAGCCCAGGTTAAGGTGGCCCTTGATCAAGGCGCGGACGCCGTGGCGCACGGTTGCACCGGGAAGGGCAATGATCAGGTGCGGTTCGAGCTGGCTTACAAGGCGCTGGCGCCCCACCTGCGGGTCATTGCTCCCTGGCGCGAATGGTCGATCAAATCGCGCGAAGACGCTTTGCAATATGCGGAGAGTCACGGCATCCCCGTGCCCGTCACCAAGAAAGATCTCTACAGCCGCGACCAGAATCTCTGGCACCTGAGCCACGAGGGCGGGCCGCTGGAAACCCAACTGGGCGAGCCGCCCGAGGACGCGTGGAAACTCACCTCCAGTCCTCAAAACGCGCCGGACCAGGAAGGAACGGTGGTCATCGGCTTCGAGGCGGGCGCGCCGGTGGCGGTCAATGGCAAGCGCCTGGCTCCCGTCAAGCTGGTCGAAACCCTGAATGAAATCGGCGGTCACTACGGCGTAGGACGCACGGACCTGGTGGAAAACCGGCTGGTGGGAATCAAATCGCACGGGGCATATGAGACACCTGGCGGCACATTAATTTACGCTGCCCACCAGGAACTGGAAGCCCTTTGCCTTGATCGGGAAACGCTCCACTACAAGCAGCATGTGGGATTGCGATATGCCGAGCTGGTTTATTACGGACAGTGGTTCACCCCGCTGCGCGAAGCGCTCGACAGCTTCGTTGAGACCACACAGCGAAACGTGGCGGGAAAGGTGACCTTGGGTCTTTACCGCGGCAACGTCCGAGTGCTGGACCGCGAGTCGCCCTACTCTCTCTATGACACCAGCATCGGCAGCTTTGTGATGAGCGCAGACTACGATCAGAAGGACGCCGAGGGCTTTATCAATATTTTCGGCCTGCCGCTGCGGCTGGAGGCTGCGCTGCGCAAGAAGCGGGAAGCGAAGCCCGCACGGAGGAAGAAGGAATGAAGCTTTGGGGCGGACGCTTCCGCGGCCGGCGCGACCCGCAGTTCGAAAAGTTTTCCGAGTCCTTTTCTCTCGATCAACGTTTCGTTCTGTACGATCTGCGCGTCAACTTGGCCTACGTCCAGGCGCTGGGGCGGGCGCACGTCCTGAAGGCGCGCGAGGTCGGGCGTCTCTCCGCCGGTTTGGAAGCGCTGCGCCGCAAAGTCCAGCGCAACCCCCGCTGGGCCCAGGGGCAGGCCGCTGAGGACGTCCACACCTGGGTTGAAGCCGAACTCGAGCGGCAAGTGGGCGACGTGGCGCGCAAGCTGCGCACCGGCCGCAGCCGCAATGACTTGGTGGCCACGGAGATGCGCCTGTACGTGAAGGACGCGACGCTGCAATTGGAGCGCGCGCTGGTGGAGATGCTCGCTGCCGTGGTAATGCAGGCGCGGCGGAATGTCCATCTGATTCTGCCCGGATACACCCACCTTCAGCCCGCGCAGCCTATCCTTTTTTCTCATTACCTGCTTGCCTATTTTGAGATGTTCCATCGCGACGTGATCCGGCTGCGGGAGTGCCGCTTGCACGCCGACGAACTCCCCATGGGCGCGGGCGCCCTGGCGGGAACCACCTTTGCCATTAACCGCGAGCGCCTGGCGCGCGAACTGGGATTCGCGCGCGTCGCCTGCAACAGCGTGGACGTGACCTCTGACCGTGATGGCGTGGCGGAGCTGCTTTTCGCCTGCGCCTTGTGCATGATCCACCTGAGCCGCTGGACGGAAGATCGCATCATCTACTCATCGCCAGGGTTTGGCTATTTGGAATTGGCTGATACCTATTCGACCGGCAGCAGCATTATGCCGCAGAAGAAGAATCCTGATGCGCTGGAGCTCATTCGCGGCCGGGCGGGAACCCTGCTCGGTAAGCTCACCGGAATGCTGGCGGTGATGAAGGGTCTCCCGCTCGCCTACAATCGCGACCTGCAAGAGGACAAGGCAGCCCTGTTCTCAGGTGTGGACACAACGCTCGAGGCCCTCATCATTGCCGGACGCGTCGCTCGGACCATGCGCATCCACCCGGAGCGCATGAAGGCCATGACCCAACTCGGATTCCTGACCGCCACCGACCTGGCAGATGAACTGGTGCGGCGCGGCATTCCTTTTGCCGATGCGCACGAGCAGGTAGGAAAGCTGGTTCGACATTGCGCGGCAGGGGGCAAGACTTTTCAAGATTTATCGGCGGCGGAGGCCGCGCAATTCGTGCCAGGCTGGGATTCAGATTTGCACAGCGTGGCCACCTCCATGGAGTGCTCCGTGGCGCGCCGCAATGTGACCGGCGGAACCGCCCCCAAGCAGGTGGCCCGCCAGATCGCACGCGCCGAGCGGCTTATCGCCGAATTGCAACGCAAGCTCAACTGAACCTGGAGGCACAACCCCAAAACTAAGATCGAAAATCGAGAAAGATCATTCGTGGTGGGTGTGTGTTTTGCCCATGGGATGGAAAGATCTGCGGATAACGCCTGCTATGCCGTAACCACTTGCGTCCGGACATTCGCAAAATCCATTTTTCCCAACCCACGATCCTGCGCAAGCTGCAAATAACGCAACTGGCTGGGCTCGAGGTCCCAATAGGCCTTGGCCACGTAGGCATCGAGGGCCACAGGATCGGTTCCGGCCACAAGCGTCTTCTTCAGAACCACGTCGGCCAGGCTGCCGCCTGTCGGCCCATTGCGAATGAGCACGCGATACGCGTCGATCAGGGTTAGGGTCGGACGCATGACGTCGGCAAGATCGGCCAGGCTCTCGTGGATGCGTTGGTGAAGCCGGTTGCGTGCCCCGCCCAGAATGCCATACCAGTTCTTCATGCCCAGCGTAACGCCCGTCAAGTCGTGAGACTTGGCCACCGGAAAATTGATCATCTTGTCGGCGGCGATAAAGGGCTCGAGCACGGGCCACTCGCCCAGAACGTCGCCGCGCAGGTTGACCTGATGAAACAGGCGCTCCTCCGGCAGCACGATTTCCGCGCCCTCGTCGCCGGCCGCGCGGGCAATGCCACTGCGCTGGAAGCAGCGGCGGGGTTCGTTGCAACTTACGTCGGTGACGATCACTTTCTTGGCGCCCGCTTCCAGACACTGCCGCACCATTTCCGCCACGGCCAGGGGATTGGTGTTGGCGGCTTGCTCGGGAGTGCGATCCCACGCAATGTTGGGCTTAATCACCACCACGTCGCCGCGCGCGATGAAGCGCCGGGCGCCGCCCAGCCCCTCGAGCGCCTTTCGGACCAGGGCTCGGGGGTCTTCGCCCTGCGCTACCACCATTTCCGGATAGCGGACGTCAGCGGGAACCCCAAAGCTGCGGGCGAGCGTCAGGGCAGCTTCTTCCTGCGGACGCTCGCTGCGGCCGCGCAACCACAGCCCCGCAGCCACCGCAGAAGCGCTCAGGCCGCCTAAGCGCAGGAGTTTTATGAGCATCTCACGCGGGGTCGCGGTGGGTGGGGTGGTATTTTCGGGCGGGTGCCGGGTGTCTACCATGTTCGAAGTACCAGGCTGGTGATTCGCTTACCGAGCGCCATGGGATTTACATGATTTGGCAACTATATTGCCATCTGTCCCATTCAGATGGGTGAGCAAATGGGCTTCCAAAACACCGGCGGGCAGGCGCCGAAGGCAATCCGGGCGCTGCGTGTCATTTTGTCGCTTATCGGTTTCACGGCCGTCATCGCCCAAGTCGTGCTGATGCGCGAGTTACTGGTGGTCTTCTATGGCAACGAACTCGCGCTGGGAGTGATGCTGGCCAACTGGCTTCTTTGGACAGCCCTCGGCGCAAGCCTACTAGGGCGCTGGGCGATGCGCTCGAGGCATCCGCGAAAACTCGTAGCGGGGCTCCAGGTGCTGCTGGCTTTCGCGCTGCCCCTTACCTTGCTGGCCGCACGAGCCAGTAAAGGCTTCTGCCAATCGATCCCCGGCGAAATCCTCGGGCCCGTGCCGATGTTCCTCACCTCCTGCGCGACACTTAGTGTTTTCTGCGTGATCTCCGGCGGGCTATTTGCGGCGGGCAGCCGGTTGTTCGCGGACACGGCCGGTGCCTCCACCGCCACGGCCACGGGCGCAGTGTACCTGCTCGAAGCGGCAGGTTCGGGTGTGGGCGGCGTGCTTGCCGGCTTGGCGCTGGTCCGGCTCTCGAACCCGTTTGAGATTACGGCGCTTCTGGGCGTGCTGAATCTCCTCGCGGCTTGGGCGCTTCTCGCCCCGGCCGGCGCCGGACGCCGGGCCCTGGCCGCGAGCTTTGGAGTGATGGCGGCTCTTGTCATCATGGGCAGTTACGAGCTCCAACCCCTCTCACTTGCCCGGTTGTGGCGCGGCTTTCATCTAGTAGCAGTGCAGAATTCCGTTTATGGCAGCTTGGCCGTCGTGGAGACGGGGGCAAGCCGGAGTCTTTTCGAGAACGGCTTGATCGTGATGACCGTGCCGGACCCCGCGGCGGCTGAAGAGGCCGTGCATTTTGCGCTGCTCGAACATCCTGAACCTCGCAGCCTGCTGCTCGTCGGCGGTGGCGTGAATGGCAGCATCGCCCAGGCGCTGACCCATCCCAGCTTGGAGCGCCTTGATTACGTCGAACTCGACCCGATGATCTTTGACATCGCGGCGCGATATTTCCCCGAAGAGTGGAACAAGGTTCGCCACGATTCGCGCGTGCGAATCCACGCCATGGACGGGCGGCGGTTCCTGAAGTCCACTGCGGATTCCTTTGACGTCATCATTGTGAACCTGCCCGACCCCCACACTGCGCAACTCAATCGCTTTTACACGGAAGAGTTCTATCGCGAAGCCGCCGCGAAGCTTAACCCCGGCGGGATCGTGTCGTTTCAGGTGACCTCCTCGGAAAATTACATCAGCCAGGAGTTGGCCGATTTTCTCCGTTGCCTCCAGCGCACCCTCGGTCAAGTGTTTCCGGAAGTCACGGCGATTCCTGGCGAGACCGTCCATTTTTTCGCGGCGGCAAAGCCCGGAACGCTGACTGCCGATCCCCAAGAACTCCTGCGGCGACTGCGGGCCCGCCGGTTGCACACCCAGTATGTGCGGGAATACTTTCTGCCGTTTCGCATGTCGCCGGACCGCATGCAGGATTTGCAACTCCAAATTGCGCCCTTGCCCTCGACACCGGTCAATCGCGATTTTGCCCCGGTGGCTTATTACTTTGATATCGTGCTCTGGAGTGTACCCTTCCACCACACCTCAGCGCACTGGATTGAGACACTCGCGAGCATGAGTTTTAGGCGCCTCCTCGTGGCCACCGCGCTGGCGCTCGCGGCGCTGGTGCCGCTGCTGTGGATGTGGCCGGCGGGCCGGGGGGATCAGCCGGCGGCGCGCGCGCGGCGGTCAGCGGCCTTCGCGGTGGCGGTGGTGGGTTTCACGGAGTTAGGTTTGGAAATCCTCCTGTTGTTGGGTTTTCAGGCGCTCTACGGATACGTTTATCACGAGCTTACCATTTTGGTGGCGCTGTTCATGGTGGGCGTGGCACTGGGTGCCTGGTTGGCGTTGCGCTCCGCGCCGAGCCTGGGCGGTGCTTCCATCAGGCGGGACTTGCGGCTCCTGGCGGGCCTGCAAATCCTCTTGGCGGCGTCACCTTTGCTCCTTTACGCGCTGCTCGTTCAACTCGGGCGCGTGGCCAGCGCGGGCGGCCAACGCGCCGCGAGCGAGGTTCTATTCCCAGCGCTGGCGCTGGTGGCGGGATTGCTGGGTGGCTTCCAATTCCTCTTGGCGAGCCGCGCCTATTTTGGCGACGCGCCGGAAAGTGGCCGCTCGCCCGGAGTGCTTTATGCCCTGGACCTTGCCGGGGCGTGCGCAGGGGCTCTGGCGTTGAGCGTTCTGCTGATTCCCGTTTATGGATTTCTGCGCACGGCAGCGCTTATGGCTGCGGTGAACCTGGCCCCGGCGGTGATGGCGGCTGCGTCCGGTCGGGGACAGTTGGCCGTTCAGGGAAGGTTGCCTCAGCAGGTGAGTGTTCGCCAAAAACCAGAGCGGTAAACATAAAAATGTCGGTATCATCATCCTTCCAGGCTTGGCGCGGCAGGCCGGCTTTGAGGCAGGTCTCTTCAATGAAAGTGTCACGGTCCCAGTGTTCTTCCACCGGGACCTGCGGCAGCAAGATTCCCTCGATATCTCCCTGCTTCATAATCAATCCATGTTTACCCACCTTGATCTCTTTAATATCCAAGACACGGCGGAGCGGTGACATGACGGAAATCTCATACTCGAGGAGCGGCAACTCTTGGGCACTGACCGGCCTGAAGCGCGAATCTTCCAGCGCCGCATAGGCCGCCACATCACGCACCGTTTCAGCCAGAGATTTCATCGGCGTGATGTAGCCGATGCACCCCCGCAGCTCGCCATGCTCTTTGAGGGTAACGAACGCGCCGCGGGCTTCCTCCAGGCGCGGGAAGCCGGTCGAGCCCACCAGGTAATCCTTGTTCTCGCGCACGCGGGTTTCCACGGAAGCCCGCGCGATCTTCATCAAGGCATCCTTCTCACGGCCGGTTAGTGAGAACTCTGCGCTCTTCTTTGCTCCTGCCGGATTTTCCCGCGTGATCGCCACAGCGCCATAACCCACCACGCGGGTCTTATCGCCGGTGGCGTCGCCGGAGTTGGCATATTTCAGAAGCTGCGCGTGGGTTGCGCCCAAGCCCTCCGCGGCGATCATGCCTGCGACGATGGGGCCGCCACCGCATGCTTCCCAGGTCTGAACGCCTCGCTGCCACATGGCGAAGTTACGCGACAGGCTAAGGTAGTCCCAGTCCACGATGGCCTGGAGCGTCTGGTGGTCGACGTTTTCCGCGTAGTCGTAAGGGTGGTAGTGCGAGAGGTCGGAACTCACCAAAATGAGCGTCTGGGCGCGCACCTCCGGCGTCTCCGCGAGCAGCGCCTTGGCGAGCGCTCGCCCTAGCGCGCGGCACGAACTGTAATCCTGGTCGCCCATAATGATGGGCACCAGCTTGAAATCACCCAGCGTGCGTTGGAGCCAGGGCAGTTGCACTTCCAGCGAGTGCTCGGCATTCTCGGCCTCCTTGACGTGACCGCGATCGGAGATCTTGATGTCGGAGCTCAATTTCGCCAGTTTGGCTCGAAAGTCCTTGTCCACGGGAACATTACCTAGCGGGGTGGCGTAGGCGTCGCCATCGTAAATAGCGGAAAAAGGAAAAGCCACATAGTGCGACGGCGCAATGATCACGACGCGCGTGTATTTCCGTCCCTTGAGCTGGGCGAAGCACGATGCCGCCACGGGGCCCGTGAACATGTAGCCGGCATGCGGGCAAATCAGCGCCACCAGTGGTCCTGGAACCTGCGGCACAGCGTTGTGCGCCAGAAGGCCGTCAATCATCTGAGTGAGTTCTTTGGGGTCGGCAGGATAAAATCCTCCGGCTACGCCCGCCGGACGAACTTTCTGCGCGTCGCCCCAGCCAGCCTCTTGCGGGAGCGCGAGAATCAAAGCGCAAAGTGCAAAAAGAATTACAAGCTTGGTTTGGGGAATTCTCATGGCATCACCTATGAGGCAGCAAGAAGAAGAGAAAGTCGCACTACCCACTAGCGATCCCGGCTCCGCAGCCCCTGTCTACCGTCTACTGTCTACCGTCTACCACTCTTCTACGTCCAGACCCCGGGAATCGGCGTCTGGCAGAATTGGCACTTGCCGTGGCGGAGATAAACGCCGGCGATGGTGTAGCCGGTGCGGTCAACCACTTTTTTCCGGCAACGCGGGCAGTAGGTGCTTTCCGCCGGGTGACCGGGCACGTTGCCGATGTAAACGTAGTGAAGACCCTCGGCGTCGGCAATGGCCTTGGCGCGCTCCAGCGTCTCAATGGGCGTGGGTGGAAGGTTCTTGAGCAGATACTCGGGATGGAAGCGCGAAAAGTGCAGGGGCACATCGGGGCCGAGTTCGGATTTCACCCAGCGCGCCAAGCCTTGGAACTCTGCGTCGCCGTCATTGAGCGTGGGGACCACGAGATAAACGATTTCATTCCAAACGCCCGCCTTGCGAATCGTCAGGAGCGCTTCCAGCACCGGCTTGAGCTCGCCATTCACAACTTCCTTATAGAATTTTTCCGAATAAGCCTTTAAGTCAATTTTGATGGCATCAACTTGCGCGCAAAGCTTTTTGAGCGGGTCAGCCTGAATATACCCGCCGCTCACCACCACGCTGCGCACGCCCGCTGCCCGCGCCGCTTGGGCGCAATCGAGCACATATTCGAGGAAAATCACGGGCTCGCTGTAAGTGTAGGCGATGACTGGGCAGCTATTCTGCTGCGCGAGAGCCGTGATTCTGTCCGGCGGCGCGTATGTGCTGCGGACCTGCTCGGGACGCACTTGGGAAATATCCCAGTTCTGGCACATCTTGCAATTGACGTTGCAGCCGGCGGTAGCCAGGGAAAAGGCCACGGCGCCGGGCATAAAGTGAAAGAAAGGTTTCTTTTCGATGGGGTCGATGTGCGCCGTCACCACGCGCGAATGCACCAGGGTGTAATAAGTGCCCCCACGGTTTTCCCGCACGCCGCAGTAGCCGCGCTCCTGGTCATCAATCACGCATTCGCGCGGGCAGAGCTTGCACTTGGTCTTCTTGTAGGGCAGCTTTTCGTAGAACTTTGCTTCCCGGATGAACTGGCTGTCCGCATCGGCGGCGGGCGGGGTTGCGAACAAGGGCGTCCCGAGCGGCAGGCCTCCAAATGCCCCGCCGCAGGCCGCGAGACAAGGCAGGGAAGCGGCCTTCAAGAAGGCGCGGCGGTTGAGAGCGTTCAAAATGGTTTTAGAGGTGTCCTTCATATTTCCACCCGTTCGATGCGCTTGGGATCGCAAGTCCCCAATCGATGCTCGGCATCGGCGGCGGTCGAGATATACGCCGGGTCGCGCTTCAATTCCGCGAGCGTCTTCATTCCGACCTCGGCGCGCTTTTTCTCAATGATCTTCCAGCCCACATAATCCAGCGCCACGGGATCGCGCGACACCAGCAAGCCGTTGAACGGCCACATCCATTGCGGCATGTAGGAGGGCCCGCCGTCGTATTGCGCGTTGAGGCCGTCGCAGATGTGCAGCCGCACCTTCTGCCGAATGGGCGGGAGCGCGTAGACGTCCGCCACGTAAGGGTTGCCGGCATCCGAGTGATACTTGTTGGGATTGTGAATTGCGCCAAACATACTCTTGAGCGCCAGCGTGACGCCGGCGATGCCATGGTCCTTGAGCACGGGCAGGTTGATGACCGCGTTGCAAACCTGCGTCAGCGTGCGGCACATAAGACTGCCCGCATTGCCGAAGGTGGCGAGATCGTCCTCAAAACCCAACACGTCGTTGCCAAAACACCGGAGGCCCGAACCGCGCTCGACAATCTTGAACCGGGCGCGTTCCAAGTCGGAGTTCTGCCGGTCCCAAATGACGATTTCGGTGATCCCCGCTTGCCGCAGGCGCTCCGTGATGGCCTCCACCAGTTCCAGGTGCGTGGCGTTACCGCGGCCGCCCAGGCAATTCACCTTCAGCCCTACCACTTCGCCCGGGCGCACGACCTTCTTCCACGCTTCGAGGGGCGAGTCGCAGTCGAAGGAAGCCTGAAGGGCGCGGTCGAGCAATTGAGCAAGCCGCGCAGAATCGAAACCCGCGCCGGTGGTGCGGATTTTCGCATCGCGAGCAATGACCACCCGGGAGCGCGCTGCTTCGGCGGCTTCGGGCAAAGCCAATCCGCGGCCTTCCCCCAGCTTGCACGCAGCGAGCGTGCTTCCCAGCAGGAAGCTTTGCTTCAGGAAGGAGCGGCGAGTTGGCGGGAATGGTGGCCTCTGCACGGGAATGCCTCCAACGCGGTCTCAGCGGGCCAGAACATCAGATGCGGGGCAGGGAATTGAGCGGTGGGGGAACTCCCCCACTCTTTAAGTTGAAAACCGACCCAGACTTTTTGCAGCACTCGGCGTGCCAAGTTGAGAGCCCGCGCGCCTGGCCCTCCCTTTGCGGCTTCAAATGAAAATCTCATATCTCAATTCGTCTTGTAACCTCCTTATTTTCAAAGGCTTGATTTTTCGATCCGGCCATTAAAATTGCCCAAATTCCTTACTAAGTAACTGTGTTTTCATATATATCAAGGGTCGCGAAGAACTCCTGCCAGCCGCAGTCCAGGGTGCCTGCGGCACAATTGGTTTGGCGACGGGCAAATTTCGGATTGACAATCCGAATCGAAAATCCACCCGGAGGCTCGGCGCCACCCAAGCGCTCATTGAGGCGTGAAAGCGACTTTCCTCACATTTGGAACCGGGGTGTTCCATCCTTTGGCGTCGTGCCAGAGGATGGCGTTGAGGACTTGTGTGGGCACGTCATCGGGCTCAAGGAAATTCATATGCATGGAGGCGATGGCGGCTTCGCGGGCCGGTCCCTTCAGCGCCGCGAGCGGCGGGTTCACCTCATAAATCGATTGCTGGGGCTGAATCGCCACGTAGGGCGTGAAGTCCGGCTTGGCTTGGAAGCTGTTGCGCATATCGTTGGCGATCAAGTCAAAGAGCGACATGGACGGCAGTCCCAAAATCATTTCGATGGTTTTGACCATGCTGCATTGGGAATAAAAAGTGGAATCGATCGATCCCCGGCGGATGTAAGGGCTGACCGCGAGCGCCACGGTGCGGTGCCCATCCACGTGATCGAGTCCCGCCTGCGCGTCATCCTCGACGACCAGAATCAGGGATGACCTCCAGAACGAAGAGTGCGAAATCCCCTCCACAATCTGGCCCACCGCCCAATCGTTGTCGGCAAAGCAGGCTTTGGGTGTGGAGAACCCCGGCTGCGTTCCCGCCGTGTGGTCCGAGGGCAACTGCACCAGCACGAGGTTCGGCATGGTGCCCGCCGCTTCCCATTGTTTCAGGTGTTGCAGGAAGATGCGCGCCCGCACCACATCCGGCACTTGCAAACCGTACGCGGGGTAATCCTTCACCACGAAGCGGTTGAGCGGCGCAATGGGGGCCACGGTGTGAAAGTGCCCCTGGAAATCGCTGCCCGCTTTGTAATCCTCCAGGAGCTTGATCCTGTCGGCTTTATCGATTTTCGTGACACCGCCCACAAACTCGCCGAAATCCGCGATGGTCTTCTTCGCTTGGTGGGCGTTGTCCCAGATAAAGCCACTGTCCGCAAAGGCCAGGGGATCGTCGCCATTTTTCGGGTAGCTGCGGCCTTGGTATCCGGGCCAGTAAGTGTAATCGGTCTCACTGGCTTGGGTCACCCACTGGTGTCCATCGCCGCTGTTGCCGCCTGTGGCGTAGAAATTGTCGAGCAGAACAAACTGGCGCGTCAGTTCGCGCGTGTTGGGCACCACTTCGTCTCCGTACGCCTGGAGCGTCGGGTCGCCATTGCCTTTGCCTATTCCGCCGAAATATTGGTCATAAGACCGGTTCTCCTTAATGATGTAGACGATGTGCTGGATGGGTGAAGGCTCACCCGCGTGCACAGGGACGGGAAGCGGCAGGGCAGCCGAAGGCTTTATGGGCGCCGGAATAAGGCTTGCCCCTGCCCCGCGCCAGCGCAAATGATTATTCTCCGCCACGGCGGTGGTGTAGGCAGGGAGTTGACTCGAATCGGGGACCGGAATCACCTGCACGGTCCCGCGGTCGGAGTGAACATAGCGCCGCGTCGGTCCCGCCTCCAGCTCCAACCCCATTTCTTTGGCAAAGTTGGGGATCGGCGCGGTTTTCCATCCCGTGCCCACGCCCAAGAGCGTCGACACCGCCAGATAAGCCCCGTCCGGGCTGAGAGCAATGTGGTCGGGATACCAACCGGTGGGAACGAGGCCGAGAATATGGGAGGCTTCATGCGTGCTCTCGCCCACGCCGATCACGGCCACGGCATTGATTCCCGCGCATGCGGCGTAGAGCCGCCGCCCATCTTGGGAAACCACCACCGCCTCCGGCGCAACGCCCGCCACTTGGCGTTCGAAGGGCTGGACCGAAATGGTTTCCACGACTTTATTCTGGGCCGTGTCAATCACGGAAATGGTATCGCTGTTGCTGTTGGACACGAAGAGGCGATGGTGGGCCTCGTCCCAGGCGAGGGAGGTAGGGTGCAATCCCACCTCAATCTGATTCGTCACTTTGCCCATGGCGATGTCAATGCGGCTGACGGTGCCGCTGGCGGCGATGCCGCGCTTGTCCACCACGGCAAGGTCCGCGCCTTTGATGGAGCCGGTGGCAGCCGTCATATCCTTCGGGCGCGGAGAGCGCCCACCCCAGTTGCTGACGTACGCCACCGTGCTCGCGGCGTTGATGGCGGCGCCAAAGGGTGCGATCCCGGTCTTCACCGAACTCTTCAGCGCGCCCGTGCCCAAATCCACGATGGCTGCGGCATCGTCAAAGGTCAGGGGAATAATTGCGTAGCGCGGCGAGGAGCTCTCACGGGAGGGCGCCGGCACCGCCACGCCTCCGGCGTTCGTGGTGCCCAGCGCGTGCCCAATAACTTTTTCGACGCCGTTCGCCACAGAAATCAGACGCACGGAGCTCCGGACTTTGCCCTCAATCTTTTCGGGGCCGGTGGCGCTTACCAGCGGTTCATCATTTACCAGGTCAAAAGCAATGCCCTGCTTGCCGGGCGTCCCCTGCGAGCGTACCTCCTCAAGGACCTTGTTGGTCTGCCAGTCCATTTTGAAAATCACGAGGCCCCGGCGGAGGGCCGCGAGGGCATAAATCTCCGCGCTCGTGGCGCCAAAGGTAACTCCGTAGATTCGGCTTTCAAAGATTGCCTGAATGCCCGCGGGAGTAAGGTTCTGCCGGGTGGTGATGACTCCCGGATCGTTGACGCTTCGCACCGGCGCGTCGTCGGCAACCGCCGGGCGTGCCGGGGAGGCGGCGCTGGATTTTTGACTGCTCTTCACATCGGGCCGAATGTAGGGTCCTGCCGGCAGTTGGGCGGTTTGCGCCCCGGCGAAAGTGACTCCCGCCAAAACTATAAGAGCAATATAAAGCCAATGCCGACGCCGAGTCGCTGATGCCAAGGTTCCCTCCTGCTCGAGAAGCTGTTAAAGAATAAACAATTTCACGCAAAGACGCCAAGGCGCAAAGACTCGCAAAGGGGAACAGCTTTGTTTTCCTTCGCGCCTTATTCAACTTAGTCCGTCGGCTGACGGATGAAATGCTTTTGCCCGCCCAGAGATTATTTCACACCTTCCGAGTGGTGATACACCTGGGGATTGAGAGCCCTACTTCTCCTCCCCCATCCTAGCGACGAATTTGCGCCAGGCCGCCATCGACCGGTTAAGGTTCTCCTCTCGATCGCCGGGCACCTTGAAACATTGCAGACCGATGGGGCCGTTGTAACCCATCGTCACCAGTTTTTTCAGCAAGCCGTAAACATCGAACTCGCCGCGGTCGAGGGGCTGAATCAAGCGGTCCCAGCCGCCCTCGTGCTCGGCTCCATTGATGCTCACCATAAAGAGGTGCGGAAGCGCTTCGCGAAGCCTCTCGTCGAGGTTCGGCTCATCTTTCGCGGCCAGGAAGTGCGCCAGGTTGAACGTGACGCCGACGTTGGGGCGATCCACATTTTTTACCACGCGCAGGGCATCCTCAATTCGCCCGACATACATCCCGATGTGCGGATAGAGAGCCACCCGCAGCCCGGATGCCGCCGCCATGTCCGCGATCTCCCTGACGACCGCCGTGGCGCGCGCGTCGCCATCGGGCGCGCTGCCCCTTACGGTAAGCCAGATCACCGTGCCGTGTCCCTGCAATTGCCGGATGGCTTCGGGCAGCCCGGATTCATAGCTGGGCTTGTCACCATCGATGTGCGCGGCCACATAGATGGCGAACAATTTCAGACCGCGGCTTTCGAGCGCCTGGAGCATCTCCGGAATGTGCTGGGTACCGGTGAATTGGAGCCCCGCGTAGCCCGTGCGTTTTACCAGTTCCGCCTGGTCGTCGAAGGGCACGTGCTGGTCGCGCCCGGTGCCATTGTCAAAAACGAAGAATGGGTTAGTGAGCGGGGAAGCGGCCATCAACGGCGCGGCGGCCCAAAGGATCGTTGCTAAGAGGATCGATGAGAGTTTCATGCGGAGTCTCCTCTGCGGAATTGCCATTTCGGTCTCGCACGGCGATTAACCGTTAGCCGCGACTCGGCGGTAAAATCCACTTGTCCACAAAGGCATCGGCCGCAGGACTGTTGGTGAACCGTTCTTTCGCGGGGTCCCACTCCAGCTTCTTGCCCACCTGGATGGCAATGTTGGCCAAGTGGCAAACCGAAGTGGTGCGGTGCCCGACTTCCGCGTCTTCGAGTGTCTGCCCGCGGGTCTTGACCGCATCAATGAAGTCCTGTTTATCACTCTTGAAAGGGAAGTGGATTTCATTGTCGCCGATCTTGGCATCGAGAACCGCTGCAGGCTCGGCTTGCAGCGGCTTTTGGTACTCAGCGAAAATCCAGCCCTCCGAACCCTCAAAGCGCACATACACTTTGGGGTCAGTCTTGTAGAACATGCGCACGCCATTGGCATAGCGATATTCGGCCTGGAAATTGAGCAACACGTTCCAGAAGCTTTCCGCGGGCGGGTAGGTTCCCTGCGCTTCGACCTCGACGGGGCCCGTGCGGTCCGTGTCATTGCCCCATTGCGCGACGTCGATGAGGTGGGCACCCCAGTTGGTAATCATGCCGTCACAATAATACCGGTGCCGCATCCAGCCCGGGCGCTCGTAGGAATGCGGGGTATGGACCCGTTTCACGGTATAGGGCGCATGGATCGCCGGCCCCTGCCAGCGTTCGTAATCGAGTTCCGGGGGAACTGGCATTTCGGGCTGGGGCGGGCAACCGACGTCGGTTCCGGGCACGGCGACACGAAGGGTCTGCAACTTCCCGATTCGGCCGTTGCGAACCAGGGTGACAGCACGGTGGAAATTCTCCAGGGAACGGAACTCGCTGTCTGTCCGGAAGACGCGCCGGTGTTTCGTCACGAAATCGCTCAACGCTCGACCGTCCGCGATGCTGCGCGTGATGGGCTTTTCGCAGGAGACGTCCTTTCCCGCCTGGATCGCCTCCATCGACATTCGAACATGCCAGTGGTCCGGCCCGCCGATGAAAACCGCATCCAGGCTGGGGTTGGCAAGCAGCTCACGGTAGTCTTTGTAGGTCGTGACGCCCTTGAACGTGCCGGAGGCCGATTGTTGGGCGTAAGCATCCTCCACCTGCTTTTGGGCATTGGCGAGGCGCCAAGCGTCTACATCGCAAAGAGCGGTTACCTGTACGTCCGGCATGGAGAAAAACTGCGGCAGATTGATGTGCACAGTCTGCCGCCCAATGCCAATGACGCCCACCGTGATGCGATTGCTGGGGCTTGCCTTGCCAAGCAATAAACCGGCAGTGCTGACGCCGGCGCCGAGAATGAATGTTCTGCGGGACAAGTTCATAAGAATCCTCCTGAGTTCGTTTAACTGATAACTGAAGGCTTGCTATATCCGCGCCACCACCACTGATGCCGTCCCGTGTTTTGTCACTTGGATGGTGGCCCTGCCGTGGGAAGAGAAAAGCGCAGCAACATAAGCAGGGCCATCCGCCGAGTAGACTTTCGCGGAGCGGAGTTCTACGGCGTCGGGAGTTTTCAAGCTTACCGTAACCTCTTCCGTCTGCTCCGCGCCACGCGAACGATGCCGCGTGCGCGAGGTGAGCGGCGCAACATATTCTCCCGCGCCATTCAGGAACAGGTTCACGTCATTGTCACCCGTCGCCGCCACGCAATGGGGCAATAGCACTTGCCGTTTGCCGATGAGCGGGTCGAACAGCGGAGCATAAATCTCCAGCAAGTCGGCGGCGCGCGCGTTGGGCTTCTGCTGCGAAATCGGGAATTGGTGCGCAATCATTTGCGGGAAGCAGGCGAATTGCAGCCGCAGTTTCATCTGCTTTTCGAACTCCAAAAGATCGCCATCGTAGGGCTTGCGCATTTCCCAGGCGGAAAGCGGCCGGTACGGCGCCAGGTAGGCGAGCGCCGGGACATAATCACACTCATGGCAATAGCCATCCACGTCGCGCAGCACCTCGACGCGCCAGAACTGATTCACGAAGACCCGCTGGTGAGCGGAATGCGCCATGCGGCAGACTTCCTGAACCGCTTCCGCCACGGGTTGCGCCATGTTTTCAACGGCCTGATTGCCGACCATGGTGAAACCGTCATCGTGGCCGTAATCATACCTGCTGGCCCAGTCCAAGCGATCGATGATCAAGCCCTCCAATTCCGGCAGTCGCTCCATATAGAGCTGGCATTGCATTTTCAGCCAGGGCCAGAAGGAACCCGCTAACCGCGGATTCATGTCGCTCGAACCTTCCCACGACGGGACCGCGCGCCCCTGCGCGTCTTTCATGACCGCCTCGGCGAATCTCGTTTGCAGCAAGTGCGCGGGAATCGCGGTACTATCGTCCGCTGCTCCTCCCACGCCCCCGAATTCCGTCACGTTGAAATAACCGTAAATCCCAATTCCGTGTTCCTTCATTTCGGCGACGAACGACTTGATCTTTTCGTCGCTCATCATCTGGCCCAGTTTCCACCAATGGCCGTAGGTGTAAGGCGCCCACTCCGGGCCGTCCGGCATATAGTCACCGAGGTACGTGAACCAAAAGCTCGACCACATGTAGCGAACGTGTTGACGGGCCATCTCCGCGAAATCAGGATGGTCTTGAATGTGATGATACCAGAAGACGCCTTCCGAACGGCCGCGCGGCAGGGGGGACTCGAAGTACTCGGGAAACTCATCGCTGTAAGCCTTGAGCGCGCTACGATAGTCGGCCGGATGCGCATAGAACAGCAGCCGCAGCGGTGACGCTTGCCCTCCTCCCATGCCACGATGCCCGAGCGTGAGCCGCAGCGTTCGTGCCCCGATCCACTCCACCTGAAGGTGCGGGATATTGACGTTCGGAGGCAACGCCACGGTGAGAGCTTGATCGGTGCGCGGGTCCAGGATGCTGACTAGCGGCAGGACGTACGCCGCCCCGGGAGTCCAACCCATGGTTGCATAAGGGACCGGGCGGTAAGTGGGCTGCACACTCACTTCGGTTTCGGGATCGTTGGATGGAGTGAAAATCCTCAGTCCAGGGGAAAGCAAGGGCAAATCGATGGTGACCTCGTGGCCTGCACGCTTTCCCGAGCCTTCAAACAGGAGATCCCAAACCAGCCCGTGGCCGCTCGATGACCATCGCGAGGTGCACTTGAGGTTCAGCGCCGGAATCTGCCCAGCCTCGGGGCTGGCGGTGATTTGCGTGACTTCGTTGCGCACGCTGACGTAGGCGGCGCTATCCGTCCAGACGCGCCTGGCCCCCGCTGGACCGGACTCGATACGCTCGGGCATGCTCTCGGCGCTGAGCGTGGCCTTCAGATCTCCGCACCTCACGATCGCGGCTTCCGCCGGAATGGCTCGCAGCAAGGGTTCGACGGAAAGCGCGGCGGCTGGAAGCAACGCGGTCTTCAGGAATTTTCGTCTCTTCATGTGAATGGGGGTCTCCATTCCGATTTTCCAAAAGTGCGGCCGAAAACGTGAAGCGTCCCCGCTACCGTTGGCGCCCGTTGGCTAAGTGGCCGCGAAGGGCGGTTAGGTGAGGTAACCTGCAAGGTCATGGCGACAGAATGTCGATATCATATCGCCAGGATCGGGCATTCTTGCGCTTTCCACGCGCCGGCAATCTACACTTGATCGCTTGCGCAAGCAATAGGCCATTCCGCGACTGGTATAGAGGATGATGTGAACTCTCGCGCAGGCATCCGAAGCTGGTTCGCGCCCCCTCGTTAGGCTCGTTGCTGTTCGAAGCCTCGCCGTTCCATGGCGCCCCACTCATGTTCTCCGAGGCTTCATCCGCGTTTTTGGTTCAACAATGCGTGATTACCAGCTCGGCGTAGCTTGCGGCCCATGAGATAATCCGCGAATTCGATGGACTCGCGCCTGCCCATAGCGCAGTGGGCAGCTCACAGTCGGGAGGTGGCTATGGGCATGACACAAGGCTTTGGGTTGACCCTGGTGGCGGGCGTGATGGCGGGCGGCAATTTGGTGCCCATGAAGTGGATGAAGACCTGGAAATGGGAAAACTTCTGGTTGGTCTATTCCCTCATGGCACTGGTGGTGGCGCCGGCGGCCCTGGCGTTTTTTCTGCTGCCCAATTTAGGAGGTGTTTATGCCTCACTTCCGTTGAGTTCCATGGTGAGGCCCTTTGTCTATGGGGCGGTGTGGGGCATTGCCCAATTGGGGGCCGGGATCTGCGTTCATCGGATCGGCTTAGGCCTGACGGGCTCCATTCTGAACGGCATCTGTGCGGCGAGCGGGACCTTCATTCCCCTGAGCATTCAGCACCCGGAGATGCTCCTGCGGCGGACCGGCATGGTGATTGTGGTGGGCACGGTGGTCATGGCGGGAGGCTTGGCGCTTTGCGGCTGGGCGGGACACGCGCGGGAGAAGGCCACAGGACAGATCAAATCGGCGGGATCAGGTTACAGGATCATTCTGGTTTTGGCCGTGGTCTCAGGATTTATGGCTTCCTTGCTGAATATTGCTTTGGCCTTCGGAGGCGACATCGTGATGAAGGCACGGTTGGCAGGCGCGGCGCCGGCTTGGGCGCCTTTTGCGGTCTGGCCCGTGGCCTTGGCCGGGGGATTTTTGATTAATGCGGTGTACTGCTTTTATAAGATGTCGCGTAACCAAACGTGGAAGAACTTTGGCGGAGGGCCGCGCGAGGTTTTGAATCCCCTGTTGGCCGGCTCGCTGTGGATGGGGTCGATTGCGGTTTACAGTAGTGCGACGACTTTTCTGGGGATCCTGGGCGTTTCCATCGGCTGGGCGCTCTTTCAAATTGTGATGATCCTGACCGGGAATGTGGCGGGCTTGCTGACAGGTGAATGGCGGCAGATGGAGCCGCGCATCTCCCGAGCCAACCTGATGGGAGTGGCGGTTCTCTTTCTGGCTGTCATCCTGATTGGAGCCGCAAATTATTCGGTTCGATAAGAAGTGTAGCGCGACCTGTTTTGTAGGTTCGCGGTTCGTCCGCGATGGGCAAGGAAAAGCCGCGGACCTACTGTAGCGTCGATCTCCGATCGACGATTCGGCGGTCGGAGACCGCCGCTACAAAGGATTTACAGCTTCGAAAGGATGGGAAATGCCGACCCTAAAGATCGTCATCACGGATGCTGGGTTCCCGGAAAGAGACATTGAGGAAAGTGTGCTTTCGCCGCTCCAGGCCGCGATCACGGTTGGGCAGTGTCGCACCGAGGATGATGTCCTGGCCATAACCCGCGATGCGGACGCTGTAATCGTTCAATGGGCGCCCATATCGCGCCGGGTTATCGAGCAAATGACACGTTGCCGGATCATCAGCCGGTATGGTGTGGGCGTGGACATGATCGATCTCGAGGCGGCTCGGGATCACCATATCCGTGTTGCGAACGTTCCCGACTATTGCGTGGAAGAAGTCGCGGCCCACACTCTCGGTATCATGGTGGCCCTGGGCAGGAAGATCATGATGCAGGATCGCTTGATGCACCAGGGAGTGTGGAAGGTCGTCGACGCCATTCGCCCCGTCAATCGCTTCCGGAACCAGACCTTGGGCTTGGTCGGTTTGGGCAGAATGGGGAAGAGGGTTGCCGAGATGGCCGCACCGCTCGGCATGCGCATCCTGGGTTACGACATCCAGCCCCCGAAAGACTCCGGGCCTGTCCGTCTCGCCGACTTCGAAACGGTCATCCGGGAATCCGACTTCCTTTCCTTGCACTGTCCGCTTACCAAGGATACGCACCATTTAATTGGTGCCGAGGCGCTCAGTAAGATGAAGCCGGGCGCTTTCTTGATTAATATGGCGCGCGGCGGCGTGGTGGATACAGCGGCGCTCGTCAAGGCTCTCTCCGGCGGCCAGATCGCCGGCGCCGGGCTGGACGTGTTTGAGCAAGAGCCGCTGCCTCCCGACCACCCGCTGACCAAGATGGACAATGTCATCCTGACCCCTCATCTCGCTTCATATTCGTTGGACGCGGTCGTACAGCTTCGCAAAGATACGGCGAGGAATGTCTTGGAGTTCTTTCAAAACAAGTAGGGGTACGGCTTGCCGTACCCTCTGGGTTCGGTCGCGCGACAAAAATGAAGAGGGTACGGCAAGCCGTACCCCTACTACCCGCTTATCGCGACGAGAGGAGCGATTATGAAAGTGGATTTGGCAGGGCGAGTCGCCTTGGTGACGGGTGCGGGTCAGGGCATCGGGCAAGCGATTGCCTATGCCTTTGTGGAGAATGGTGCCATCGTGGCGGTGAACGACGTGAATCCCCGCGGGGAGCAAACTGTCGAGGAGATCCGGCGACGAGGCGGAAAGGCAAAATTCTTCCGGGGCGATGTGGGGGATGTGCAATCGGTGAACGAAATGGTGGCGGCGGTGGAGAAAGAGATGGGGGCGATTGACATCCTGGTGAACAATGCCGGGGTCAATCTGGGTAAAGAGCGTCGCCCGGCTCACGAGTTTCTGGACTCGGACTGGCACCGGATCATCCAGGTGGACCTGGACGGGGTTTTCTACTGCTCGCGGGCCGTTTCGGCGGGAATGATTCAGCGGCGTAAGGGGGTCATCATCAACATCGGCTCGGTGATGGGGATCATTCCGATTCGTCTCCAATGCGCTTATGCGGCGGCCAAGGCGGGCGTGCAGCAGTTCACCCGTTCCCAGGCGCTGGAAGTGGGGCAATACGGAGTGCGGGTGAACGCCATCGCTCCCGGTTCCACTCTGACCGAAGGAACCCGGCAGTTATTTTACAATCCGGATTCCCAAGAGGTGGCAGCGAGCCTGCTGAGCCACATTCCACTGGGGCGGCCAGGGGAAACCGAAGATATCGCGCAGGCGGCGCTGTATCTGGCTTCTGATGACGCCAAGTATGTTACCGGACACGTCCTCGTCGTGGATGGAGGCTGGACGGCGGGTTTTGCCCGCGAGTGGTGAAGCAGGATTACGAAAAGCATTTCATCCGTCAGCCGACGGACAAAGTCGATAAGGCGCTAAGAAAACAAAGCATCGGACCGCGGAAGGTCTCCTCGACTAGAAATCATTCGCTTCCTTCACCGCGCTGGCTTTGACGTCCTTATCCATCTGATAGGGGATGTGAGCCGCGTGCAAGGCATTGCCGTTCAGGTGAATGTGCTGGCTCTTTGCCCCCTTAACTTTGAGGAAAACCTTCGTTCCCGGCTGGGCCGCCGAGTCGACGATGGTGGCGCCTTCCACTTGGTCCAAGACCACCGCCGGGTTTTCGGACTCCGCCTTGGCCGGCGCGCCCGAGAACCCTTCCAGCTTCAGTCCCTTGATATCCTGGAAGTACAGAGCACTTTGCCATTTCGCTGATTCAGGCTTCTCCCACTGCACCTGAAGATCTCTCACCTTCAGGTTCTTGGCGTATTGGAAATACATGGCGTGAACCGAGCGGTCGTACGCCGCGGAGGGGTCGGTGGCCAGGTAGAGCTTGATGTTTTCCAGACTCACATCGTCGAGCCAACTGTTCGGATGTCCCAGAATCAGGCAGGAGCCCTGGCCGTGGGCAATAATGTTGCGCACGATGACGTGGCGAATAGCGCCGGCGGGTGGCTCATTGGGCGTCACCGGCAAGCCCAGGCTTTCGCTGCGTCTTTGCACCGTGAAGTAGATGGGGTCGCCATTCCCCCACCAGAACCAGTCGAAGCGGTGAGTATTGATTACGATATTCGAGATCACCACGTTTTCAACCACCCCGCCGTCGTAAACCATGAAGGCGATGCCCCGATTGGAATGGGTGATGACGCAGTTGTCGATGGTCACGTTGCGGACGGCGACGGAATTGCCGTCGCAGAATTTGATGGCGCTGGAGGACGACGACAGGCGGCAGTTGGTGATGGTAATGTTTTCGCACGCCTTGGGCGGCCCGCCCGAAGCGCGGGAGGAATAAAAGACGATGGCGTCGTCGCCGGTTTCGATGGTGCTGTTGGCGATGATCACGTCGCGGCAACTGTCCGGATCGATGCCATCCGCCCACACGCCGTATTTTTGGCTCGTGCGGATATAGATGCCGTCGATTCTCAGCCGCTCGCAGTCGTAGGGGTAGAGGGTCCAACTCGGCGAGTCGATGATGGAGATTCCCGCGATGCGCACGTCTTTGCAGCGCAGCAGCTTGATCATGTGCGGGTAGATCTTGCGGTGGTCCATTTCTTTGGGAAAGGACCGCATCAGCGGGACGCCCGCCGCCTCTGCTGCCTTCTGATTGTCACGAATATACCCGTCATCGATGACGTTCATCCGCCAATCGTATTCGGCTTGCCCGTTAATGGTGCCGCGTCCTTCGATGGAAATATTCTCGAGGTCTTCGCCCAACAGCAGCGCGTCGGTGGAGAAATCGGATTCCGCCTTCGATCCGAACAGCGTGGCCCCCGCTTCCAGGTACAGTCTGACATGGCTGCGCAGGTGCAGCGTTCCGGAGGTGTAGTCGCCGGCAGGCAGATAGACTTCTCCCCCACCGGATTTTGCGCAAGCGTCGAGGGCCTTCTGAATGCCTTGGGTGGCGATGTCCGTCTTGCTGCCCGTGACCCCGTAATTCCTCACATTGAAAATGTCACCGCCCGCTTGCGCGCGCAGAAACGCTGCCGAAACCAAAACCTGCAAAACCAGACACAGCCCAACAACTCGAAATTGCTGCCGCATGTTCTTCCCTTCGACGGCCTGATTTGGGAGACCTCCCATGACTGCGGGGACTCTATCACCACGATCAGGAGGGGGCAAGATCACCTTGCGGCTCTACCCCATCTGTACGGCGCAGCCATTCCGAGCGGCACTTTTGCGGCAAGCTTGGACCCGCCCCGGGGCGAAGGTGGGATAAGGGTCACTGAGGGTTCAGCAGGGTGCGCTGGCTTCGGACATTTTGTCGACTCTGCGACCCCCCCAGTCCCTAAACCCCAGCCCCTGACCCCTGGTCTAGGCAGTAGGCAATGGGCAGTAGGCAGCTTTTCTTACCCACCTGACACCGGACACCTGGCACCTGACACCTGTTTCCTGTTTCTCGTCACTCGTCACTCTTCACTCGTCACTGTTCTTGACCTGCATCTGACTGTGTGGTATATCCTACTACGTGGTATTCATCGAATCGGCAGCTTTCACACGGCGTTTACGGGAGCTGGCGGGTGAGCACGCCGAGGATGTCCTGAGTGCTATCCAGGATGACTTGGTCGCGAATCCTGAGCGGGGAAGCATCGTTCAGGGATTGGGCGGAATTCGCAAGGCGCGGGCAGGCAACCCCGGGCGGGGGAAGGGAAAGCGCGGAGGATTTCGCTACTGGTACCTGTATCTGGAGCGCCGCGATCATATCCACTTGCTGATTTTACTCGATAAGGATGAGCAAGAAGATTTGGGTTCTCAAGAACGCACCGCCCTCCGGCGAATGGTCGCGGAGCTGAAAAGGCCCTAGGAGGTAACATGGCAAGAAAAATCCGAGTGAAGGTTTTTGACGATTTACGCCAGTCCCTGGCGGACGCCGGGGCCTACGAGCAGGGCAGACCTCTTAACCTCCGGACGAAGGAAATCCCTCCACCTCCGAGGCCCCTCAAGCCGGCTGAAATCAGGAGAATTCGCTTGGCGCTCAATGCCAGTCAGGCACTCTTCGCCCGGTTTCTCAACGTCAGTCCCAATACGGTGGAAAGCTGGGAACAGGGGGTGCGACACCCGGACCCAGTAGCCCTCAAGTTGCTTACCATCGCCAAGAAACACCCCCAAGCCGTCCTTTCCGCGTGAGTGCCCTGGCCGGCTGCTGGCGGTTTCGCGCGCCTGCCCGCCGTATTTCTCGCCTGCTTTGTAATCCTCTTTGGCAAATGATCTGGTCCTTCATTTCTTGATGCCGTCCTGGAACTTCATGCTGGCGTGGCTGCCATTGCAGAAAGGCTTGTTGTCAGAGGCTCCGCACCGGCACAACGTCACTCGGTTGCGCGTCTCATAGCGCTTGCCATTCGCGGACTCGATCGGAATGCCCCCTCGAACCCAGAGCGGCCCACTGCATCCCATTGCCGGATCTTCAACCACGCCAATCGAGGCAGGGAGAGGCTGCTCGATTTCCTTATGCGTTTTCTTATCGTGAATGACCAAGCGGCCCGACGGACAATGCATCGCCTCGCGGATCACCAGTTCACGTACCTCGGGCTCATCGGTCCTTTCGATGAGCGACCAAATCTTTCCGGCCGGATCGCAAAACCGCGCAAACGCGCAGAGGTTCTCAGCATCGCTCAGAAGCAAGGTGGGCCCATCCAGGGTTTCTGCCTGCCGGGCGTAAGGCACGCGGCTGGCGGTCTCGCGGCCCTCGAACCCCACCTTGGTATGCGAACCGTCACAGAATGGGGCGTTTTGGGAATGGCCGCAACGGCAAAGCGCGTAACCTGGCTTCGCGTCAAACGTCTTGCCTTCTTTCCATTCCCAGGACATTCCCTCGCTGTTGGGAGTGATGACCTGAAGCGTGACACGTACGTCTCCCGATACCAGATAAGGACCATCCTTGCTGACCACAATTTTTCTCTCCTGCGCCAATTCCTTCATATGCGTGGCTCCTTTATTGCGCCTTTTTGATAGATGAGGGAGTACCCGGAATTTCCGCTTTCTGGCCGCCCTCACTGTACACCCAGGCAGGTGGTTCGCAATCACAATTTTTGCAGTCTCGATGCCAGCATGCCATCCGCGGCGTGGTGCAGACAGTCGGTTTAGGGCGGGAGGCAGTAAGCAGAAGGCAGAAGGCGGCAGACAGTAGACGGTAGACGGCAAACAGTAGACAGCGAGCAGCTTTATGAAGAGCTTTTCGTAGCAGCGGGGGAATTCATCGCGATTTCATCGGGACCCCATCAATTTTGAATCTTGAATCTGCCATCTCCAATTCCAGCCCCCAGCCCCCAGCCCCTGACCCCTGACGCCTGTCTTAGGAAGTCGGCAGTACGCAGAAGGCAGTAGGCAGTGGGCAGTAGGCAGCTTTTCTTACCTACCTGACACCCGACACCTGGCACCGGACACCTGCCACCCGCCTCAGCCCAGAAGTTTGGCGAGTCCCGAGTCGTCTATGGCCGGATAAATATCAAAGGTGATAAGGTCGGTCCATTGCTCAGCCCAGGTCGCAATCGCCTGGGGGTCGTCGGCCTCAAAGACATTTACCCCGCGCCCACCGCTGGCCGAATGCCAGCGTCCGATCATTTTGATCCCTTTCGGGGGCTTTCCACCACTCTTCCTGAACCGCTCCTCAGCGGCATTCCGATTCTCAGGTGCTATCGTGTAAGAACTCACAAAGAACATGGCCCCTCCTTTGGGCAACCCGAAACGCTGGTTTTGGTTTCACCTGGCGTTTCCTAAATTGATTTCCAGACGGCTGATCGCCGCCGCAATATGAGCATCATGGGTGTTCTTGCCGGAAACTTGGTGCGTGGTCACCAAACGCGCCCATTCCTGGAACACCGATGCTGTTTCAGGCAGGAGAGTGAACAACCGTTGGAAAGCAGCAAGCTCTCCCGCCGCAGATTCAACCGTCATTCCCAAGCCATTTTCGTTTACCGGGCGGGTGGCCACGGCCCAAAACTCCATCAGATTCTGAGGGGTTACGTGCAAGGTTTCGTTTCGTGTACGCAGAGTGCCAATTGCCCGCTCGACGAGGGAACAGTGGGGGTGGTGTGGCTGCAACAGCCGCAACAAGATGTTCGTGTCGATTAGGATTGCCATTTACTGGCCGCGTGTGCCGTAGATCGACTCGCGATCGATAGCCTCATCCGAGAGTAGAGGAGTCGTTGTTGGGTGGCTGTGAACCCAGGCGTGAAATTCCTGGAGCCACTGCTCCGCACTCGTCGAGTTCACCGGTTCGCGCCGTTCTTCCAAACGCCGCTGGATGGTTTCAACTCCCACACCCACGACGTCGTCAGCGTTTCTAATCAGGCCCGCTTGAATTGCCCGCCCAATCACTTGCTCCTGCTCTGGCGTAAGCTCGATCGTCATATTGCATCCCTCGGCCTCTTGCCGCAACTCTGTTCAGAATAAGGCGCTGGCTCAAGGGAGTCAACTCCGTAATGACGAAACGCCAGCGTAGCTGCGGGTTTACTTCGCCAGCCTCGAATCTTGAATCTGCAATCTCCAATTTCAGTCCCCAGCCCCCAGCCCCTAATCCCCAACCCCCGCCACCTTGTTTAGGCAGTAGGCAGTAGGCAGTCGGCAGTAGGCAGTTTTTCTCGACCCCCAGCCCCCAATCCCTAGCCCCTAGTCCCTGCTCTTGTGACCCCGGACATCGGACTCCGGACCCCGGGCTCTTCTTTGTGTCACTCGTCACTGTTCACTCGTCACTGTTCTTGTGACCCCGGGCTTCGGACTTTCTTGTTTCCACCGAGTCCCTTCGGGAAATCGCGGACCCCCAAAAGGACAGAATCGTCGCCAGCCGAGCACTTGGGGCTTCGGTTAGGGCGCTTCGCGAAGCGCCCCTACAATGCGCATGGCCACAGGCGTTGGCCCCTGGGCCGCCAGCCTCCGCCGCACGCGCCACATTGGCGACTTCCGCGCGTGGAAAGATCACGACCCAGAAATCGTTCGACCGGTTATTGCGCGACCTGAAAGCGTAGGACAAGGTCCGGGAAACGGGATACGGGATTCGGGACACGGGCTAAGTACAAGGTGTCAGGTGCCAGGTGTCAGGGGCGGGGATTAGGGGCCGGGGGCTATGGCTGGAATGGGAGATTGCAGATTCAAGATTCAAGAGTGGCGGGGTAAACCTCGCCATATGCCGGCGTGAAGCCGCCGCTACATCAAACTGCAGCACTAGCCAGCATCGAATACCTGATTGCCGCCAGGGCCACCTGCATTGACATCCTTTCCGCGCTGTAGGATATTGCAGCCCGTAGGTCTGCGCCAAGGTTGTTGTCCGCCGCCTGGTCGAGTATCGCCACCCCAGACGGAGCGAGGAACCATGACAAGCACTTCGAATACGCCCGCTGTCCCTGGCTGGCTGGGGGCAGTGCGCCTCCTAGCGGTGCTTTCGGCCATTCTCTTTGCTGCCGTGGCGGCAACCGACGTGCTCGACCCGCGCGGAAGGCCGCTCGCAGATTATAGACTGGAGGACCGGTTCGCCATGGCATTAATGGCGGCCCTGATCTGCCTCTACCTCGACCTCTGGCGGCGGCTATCCAAGCAGGTCAGCAAGGGGCGGCTGCGCTACGCAATCACTTTGGGTGTGGCAGGACTTATTCTGGGTTTACCGCAGTTGGAACTGACCTTCCCGCTGAAGTTTCTAGTCGATGGCCTCTTCGTGCTCACGCAAATCGCGCTCATCGGAAATGCGCTGAAGGGATACTCACAAGCAGGGGCGTCGGAGGGCCGGCCCGCTCCGCCCGTGACGGCCGAACCGCTTGCAGGGGAGGAAGCGAAGAGCACGCTCGGCGTGGCCGTAACTGCCAAATCCCCTAATCGCCGCTGGCTCTGGGCCGTTCGCATCGCTGCCGTGCTCAGCCCCATGATTTTGTCGGCGTGGGCCTTCATATTTTCAGTGGGCTTCGCGCGCACGCTCATCCGTCCTGAACTTCTTAGCCATGGGTATGGAGACATTCGCTTTCTGGTCTGGCCTTTTATGGTCGTCGTCGCCCTGCCATACCTTCATATCCTCTGGCGCTTGGCGGGCTCAAAGTACAAAAAGGGCCTGGCGTTAGTGGTGACGTGGGGATCAGCAGCTTTCCTGATTTCATTAGTGCTTCTGGCTCTGGCCTTCACTGCTTCCGCCGGGTCGATGATGCTCTGCGCGGGGCTGTTCATGCTCTCCCAGGGGCTGTTGGTTCGGTTTGCCATCAGAGCCTATTACTTGATTGGACGCGCGCCCGGCGATGTCGGCATTTTGGTGATGAGTCTAATCCCTACGGCGCTTTACCTTCTGCTTCTGTCCGTGCTGGTCCTATTTGGGATAATCATCTTGTTTCCAACGCAGATGTAAACGCGGCCTCGATAGGCGACGACGAGGTAGTGGTACAGTTTGATGTAGAGGCGGCTTTACGCCGCCATTTGGCGAGGTGAACTCGCCGCTACGTTTCAGCCCCAACGGGGCGTCCTAACACAGCCCAGGCCAACTGGGTCACGCACACCCAACCTATTTCCATCCGTAAGCCCTGAAAGGGCGCGCTAACCCGGGCCGCAATCGCCACAGGCGTTGGCCCCTGGGCCGCCAGCCTCCGCCGCACGCGCCATATTGGCAACTTCCGCGCGTGGAAAGATCACGACCCATACCAGAAATCGTTCGACCGGTTATTGCACGACCTGAAAGCGTAGGGCAAGGTCCGGGAAACGGGATACGGGATTCGGGACACGGGCTAAGTACAAGGTGTCAGGTGCCAGGGGCGGAACTCGGGATTCGGGGTTAGGGACACGGGACAAGGGATTCGGGACACGGGCTAAGTACAAGGTGTCAGGTGCCAGGGGTCACGGGCGGAACTCGGGATTCGGGGGCTAAGTACAAGGTGTCAGGTACCAGGTGTCGGGTGTCAGCCGGGTAAGAAAACTGCCTACTGCCTACTGCCCACTGCCTACTGCCTGATACAGGTGTCAGGGGGGGCGGGGGATTCGAGATTGCAAATTCAAGATTCAAGAGTGGCGGGGTCCCGATGAAATCGGGATGAATTCCCCCGCCGCTACGAAAAGCTCTTCATAAACCTGCTCGCTGCCTACTGTTTGCCGTCTACCGTCTACTGTCTGCGGCCTTCTGCCTACTGCCTACTGCCTACTGCCTGATACAGGTGTCAGGGGTTGGGGATTAGGGGCTAGGGACTGGAATGGGAGATTGCGGATTCAAGATTCAAAATTGTCGGGAGTCGACCCAAGGGCCTAGCGCGCGCCCATGGCCTTCTGAATGGCGGCGACTGCTTCATCGGGCGGCTGGTTCTGATCGGAGCTGTCCAATATGTAAAAGCCATATTTCTTGCCGTCTTTGAGTTTCACGTAGCAAACGTTATAGTAAGACTTAGCCTCAACCACCGCCTCCACCGGAAACTCGAGTGATTCGCCACCGGGGTCGGCCTCAAACTTCACCTTCCCGCTAGAAATGGTTAGCCAACCTTTATCCCCCCCACCCAGGCCGTGCCCACGAGCCGCTCGGAAGCGCGGCGTCTTGGGGGCTTCATTCGTGGCGGGAGGGAGAGTTGGACGCAGTCCCTCCGGGAGAGCATTGGGCACCACCTTCGGCGCCAGCTCCTGGTTTATTCGCTCGATCAATGCCTGTTGCGCCCATGACTCGCCAAAACCTTTTCTACCCATAGGACCAAAGCTGCTTATGTCGTATTGTTTCCCTTTGCCGCTCACTTTGATCCGAACAATATGAAGGCTTCCCATCTTCACGTATTCTCCAACGTCTTTAATATCGGAAATGGAGATTTCAAATGAATCTTTGCCTTTCGGGTCTGAAAACCGAAGCACGCCATTGCCAATGGTCAACCAACCTTCGGTCATGCCAAAAGAACCGTGCATGTAATCGACATAGAGGCGAGTGGGACTAGGATTGGTAACTGCGGTCGCGGCGGGCGGGGCCGCCACAGGTTCCGCAGCAGCAGGCTGGGCAGGCTCCAACGTTCCCTTCACGATGACGGTTTCACCCGGCACCAATTCCACACTCTGCTCAAAATCCTTGTAGCCCTTAAGGGAGACTCGCACCTGGTGTTTTCCCTGACCGAGCTTGGACAACTTCAGGCGGCCCGCCTCGCTGGTCGCACCCATCGGCTCGCCGTCGACGTAGACGTCCGCGCCGCCAGGGGTCGCCTCAATCAGGAGAACGATGGCGTTAGCATCGGATGTGGGTGTTCCACTCGAACCCGGAGCTTTCAGCGCCAGCTCGCGAAGGGATTTTACGAGGGCGTCGGTGGCTCCAACCTCGCGCAACTCGGCTTCCGTTCCGGCTGTCATCTCAAAAGCAATGCCGTGCTCGCGTGCGAGCGCCTCGACGTGGTCGCCTGGCGCGCCGCCTTTGAGCAGGTCGATGACTTCCTGCTTCTCCAGAGGTTTCTGCGACTTCTGCGCACCCACCCACAAGGCAGGGTACATCACCCCCACGATGCATACGATGGCGATAATACTTGGTGTTTTATGAGTCGGCATGATGGTTTCCTTGAACCTTTCTCAGGGAACTGCCTCTAACTGAGAGCTTGTACACCTGCCGTCTCTCCCTGTCAAGTTATAGGGGGCGGTCTGTCGTTAGCATGTCATCTGTCCGGTTCAATTAGCACGTGATCTGTCCGCTAGAGGCGACCAGGAGTTGAAGCATTCTGCAGGTAGGAGGCAGGATGCCAAAATACTCAGAAGTCGCCTGGGAGCGGGCGATGAACGTGCAGGAAGTGATCTTGCGGGCGATGGCGAAGAAAATCACTTGGTGGCAAGCGGCGGAGATTATCGGGCTTTCGGACCGCAGCATGCGGCGCTGGCGGCAGCGCTACGAGGAACACGGCTATGACGGGTTGTTGGACCGGCGATGGGGGAAGCCCAGCCCGAAGCGCGTCCCCTTGGCGCAGGCGGAAGAAGTGCTGCGGTTATATCAGGAGAAGTACCCGGACCTGAACGTGCGGCATTTTCACGAGAAGTTGCAGGAAGCGCACGGCATCGAGTTGAGCTACACGTGGGTGAAGCGGGCGCTGCAAGGGGCGGGGCTGGTGAAGAAGGGGCGGAAGCGGGGTGTGCACCGCCAGCGGCGAGCGCGGCGGCCGCTGCCCGGGATGCTGCTGCACCTGGACGGCAGCCGGCATCAGTGGTTTCAGGATCAGCGTTGGTATGACCTCCTGGAGATCGTTGATGACGCTACCAGCGAGACCTACTACGCGCAGTTAGTGGAGGAGGAATCGACGCGCACGGTGATGGCGGCGTTGCGGGAAGTGATCGAGCGGAAAGGGCTCTTCTGCGCGCTCTACAGCGATCGGGCCAGCCACTTTTTTCACACGCCTGCGGCGGGGGGGCCGGTGAGCCACGAACGGCTAAGCCAAGTGGGGCGGGCCCTGCAGGCCTTGGGGATTGAGATGATTCCGGCTTACTCGCCGCAGGCGCGGGGGCGCAGCGAGCGGCGCTTTGGCACTTGGCAAGGGCGGCTGCCGCAGGAGTTGCGCTTGGCCAAAATCACCGGGGTGGAGGAAGCTAACCGCTTTCTGCGGGAACACTACATGGGGGAGATGAACCGGAAGTTCAGCGTGCCGTGCGCGCAGCCGGGAGACGCGTTCGTGCCGGCGAGCAGCCAGGACCTGGACCGCATTTTTTCGGTCCAGCACGAGCGCCGGGTGGCTCAGGACAACACCGTGCGCTTGGGAGATCGGTCTTGGCAGATCGAGCCGACGCCTTGGCGCGGGACGCTGGCCGGCTGCCGCGTGACCATCTGTGAACACCTGGATGGCCGCGTCACGCTGGTCTACGGCCCGCACGTGGTGGGCTGCTATACGGCGGCCGGTGAAATCCTGGCGAACCCGGAAAAAGCGCGCGCGCCACGCTGTGGAAATGCCGCGCCGAGGAAAGCGTGGAAAACTCCCAAGACGAGTTTTCCACCCTTCCCTCCGCGCTTGGAAATCCGGCAGAAGACGCCGGATTCCCACATTCCCACAGCGACGACGGCGGCGGCGTTCCTCCAAATTGGACAGGAGAAGAAAAAACAAAACCGGACAGATCACGTGCTATAAAAACCGGACATCTTGACAAGCTAAGAACAGTCCCATCGCACAGGAACCCTTAGCGGTGGATTTGACAAGGGAAAGAGAAGGGAAGAGTTGCGCCGTCCATGACCGAGCCACTATAATCCGTGTTGGACACTTCTCATGCAGTATCCGGTCGAAGAATGATTCGCCATCGTCGAAAAGTGATTTACCTTCTAGGCTTCATGGGAAGCGGCAAGTCCACGGTGGGCCAGTTGCTGGCCAGTGCGCTGGGTTGGCCTTTGATCGACCTGGACACGGTGATCGAAGCCGGGCAGGGTTTGAGCATTCGGGAGATTTTCGAAAACTCCGGCGAACCCTTCTTTCGTCAAATTGAGCGCGCCGCGCTGACGGAGGCTTGCAAAGCCGAGCCCGCGGTCATCGCCCTGGGAGGCGGCACCTTCGCCCAACCCCCCAACGTGGATTTGGTCCGGGAATCGGGGGGCACGACGATTTGGCTCGACTGCCCCCCGGAGGTCCTGCGCAGGCGTTGCCAAGGCTTGGAGAACCGCCCGCTCTTTCGCGATGAGCAGTCGTTCACGCAGCTTTTGATGGAACGCTTACCCTATTATCGCCTGGCGGATTTTCGGATCTCGACGGAAGGGCGTAAACCGCAAGAGGTCGTCGAGCAAATCTTGAGTTTGCAGGTCTTCTGACCTGAAAGGAGCCTGCACTGGCCGTCCTAAAACGCTGTGCCTTGCTCATGGCCGTTGTCTCGATACTGGCCGGTTTCCCGGCTGCGGGTCCGTTCGCGGGGCAAGCCCCCAGCGCCGCGCCTCCTGACCTGAACGATCACGGCACTTTCGAAATTTTTGCCGGCGGGAAAAGCTTGGGGACCGAAACGTTTGAGATTCGCGTCCGCTCGAACCAGCTTGAGGCCCAGGGAAACGTTCACCTGCAAGTGGAACAAAACGGCAAGGGAATTGAGGTCCGAACCTCCTCAAATCTCTTGCTTGACCCTCAGCTCGAGCCCCTTTCCTACACCTGGAACCAGAAAGGAGCGCAGTCTTCCCAGCTCAGCGTCGACTTTCGCGCCCAACCGGTCCACTGGAGCGCCAAAACGGTAAACGGGCAAGACGACCGGCGGGACCTCAAGCTCGACAAGGATGTCATTGTGCTCGACGACAACGTCATTCATCATTATCAACTGGCCATCGCCCGCTACGATCAGGCGAAGGGCGGCATGCAGGCGTTTCGCGCCTTCATTCCGCAGGAGGCGATGCCGGGAGTGATCACTCTGAAATCCGTGGGCTCCGAGCCCATTATCGTCGATGGTGAGAAGCGGACGCTCCGGCACTTCCTCCTCACCGCGCAAATGGCTCAGATCGGCCTTTGGGTTGACGATCAGGGCCATCTCCAGCTCGTGTCGGCGCCCGACGTCCAGTATCAGGCGATGCGAAAGAAGCGATAGGGTAGCAAGTTTCAGTTCTCAGTTTAGACGATGGATAAAATTCTCATCACCGGCGGCGCCGGGTTCATCGGATCGCATCTGGCGCTGCGCCTGCTCCGGGAAGGCAAACGCCTCGCCATCGTCGATAACCTGGATGATTACTATCCGGCAGAATTGAAGCGCGCCAACCTGGAGGAAATCAAGGCGGGCGGAGAGTTCCAATTCTTCCCCACCGATATTCGCGACGGCGAAAAGCTTCGCGAAGTTTTTTCCACCTTCCAGCCGGAAGCCGTCATTCACCTAGCGGCGCGCCCCGGAGTACGCACCTCGTTCGCGCAACCGGAGGCGTATACCTCCCTCAACGTGCTGGGGACCACACAGGTGCTGGAAATCAGCCGCCAAAGCGGCGTGCAACGCCTGGTGTTTGCTTCCTCGAGTTCGGTCTATGGACATTCGAGCCGCGCGCCCTTCCGGGAGGACGCCGCCATTTCTCGTCCCCTTTCCATCTACGCCGCCACCAAGGTTGCAGGCGAGGCTTTGGCCTTCACCTATTCCCACGCCTACAACCTTGCGGTGGTCTGCTTGCGCCTCTTCACCGTCTATGGGCCGCGCCAACGCCCTGACCTCGCAATCCGCAAATTTGCCGGCATGATTATGGAAGGAAAGGAAGTCCCGCTCTTCGGCGACGGCAGCCTGGAACGGGATTTTACCTATGTTGACGACACCGTGGACGGGATCCTTCTCGCCCTCCATGCCCCCGGCAACTTCGACGTTTTCAACATCGGAAACTCCCACCCTGTGCGCATTGACGAAATGGTGGACACCTTGGGACGTGCCCTGGGGAAACCCGTCCGGCGGAAGTTTATCCCCACACCCGCCGGCGAAATGATCCTCACGCACGCCGACCTCACCAAAGCCCGCCAAGTCCTTGGCTACTCGCCAAAAGTCAGCTTCGAAGAGGGAATTCGCAGATTTGTTGAGTGGCTGAAATCCCGCGGTTAGCAGGAAGGGTAGCGAAACCTTACCCCATCAATAGACTAATGCCCACCCCCCGGGCATATAGGGCCGGATGTGCCAGCCATGGGGAAGATCTCGCTCGCAGGGTGGCCTTTGGGAATAGGCGGCGGCCCGCAAGCCGCCTGGGAACTCGCCCCTGCCGCTGCCGCGCTGGCAGCGCCGATGGCTCGGGAGGAAGCCGGTCCGATTAACTTGGCAGCAGGGGTTACCGCGTCGACAGTGCTGACAGCTTGGTTCGCACCCGTAGTCGCGTTGCCGGCGCCGCTTACGCCTACGCCCCCCAGAATCGCAGGCGTGCCGGCCGCGCCACCTTTAGAGGTCTTGGGGGCAATGACGATCGTCTGTCCCATGGCTACAGTCTTCGTCGCGCCATGATCCTCCACTTGCAGCGCGCCTTCCCTGGCAGTGATGACTACGGAGCCATCCACAATGGCAACCTCGCCAAGGGTCTTAAAGCCCGCGGCAGGAGTGATGGAAATCTCGCCTGCCTTCACACGCAAGGGAGTTCCATCGTTGGGGTGAAGCATGGATACATTGCCTTGGCTGAGCAAGACAGTAACTTCGTTTGGGTCACGCAGGAAGGAGGCAATGGTGTCGCGGCCGAAAATGACGCGGTCGTTATTGCCAACGGCAATTACCGCAACGCCGTCTCTTACCTCTAGGCTGTCTCCACCAAAAATCGTCGTGTTCGCCAGAAGCCTCTGGCCGCCAATGGTTGCGTTCCTGCTGCCAGCCACCGAGCCAATCACTGAGGATCCTGCAAGCCCCGGGACCGTTGCGACGCCCCCCAAGAGGAGCGCAAGGAGGGTTAGGCGTAAGACGAGACTCTCCAGCGTCACCATAGACAACACCCTTTGGGGTTTCGGAAACATTCGTGCCTCCGCAGCCCAAGTTGCGACTCTATTCACGCCATTCCCGTTATAAATAAATTATATATCTCCGCGTTTTCTTGTCAACGTTTTTTTCAAAAAGATCCAGCCGGATTTGCCTCTACCCAGCCAGCCATCGGTTCAATCAAACAACGGACTGGCCTGACGCGCGCCCAACATAGCTGATTGGAAAAACTGAGACAATGGCCCGATGGTGCAGTTGAAATAGCACTAATAGCCCATATCTGTGGCACTGAAATGCTATCTTCTTTGTATTGCAATGTAAAGTAATGCCGTCATAGAACGGGTTGAATTTCGTTCCGCAGGAAGGGGGAGATTAGACCGACCAAAAAAAGTCATCATTCTAATATACTGATCTCGCATGTACCTTGGACGCTAGGTCGACCAAACTTCACAAAACAGCACATCCCTCTGGCCCGTTTGACTGCTGTGAGCCCGCTGGATCCCGGATATTTCTTGTGGAGAGTACCGCCGATACCAGCGTCTCAACCGCGTTTTGTCATCAACCAGGGAGGAACTGCTCCGATTTTGCCCTTTTACCTCTCGTATTGTGACGCCGAAGCTACTCGCCGCCGGATCTTACGAGCGACCGTAAACTCGATGCCACCTCGGCTCTCCACACCCCAAAGGTCACAAAAGCCCCCAAGGTTTACGATACTCTTTGGTCAGCAGCTTGTTTGCCCCCGCGTCATTGGGAAATTGCTCGTGTTCGGCGTCCCAAGTGAGCTTGCGTCCGAGCTTATAAGAGATGACTCCCAGCAGGCCAACGCTAGTGGAACGATGCATGGTGGCTATGTCGGAGTGGGTTTTCTGCCGCGACCGCACGCAATCGAGGAAGTTGACAACGTGCGGATAGTGCTGCGACGAGCCTTCACCGTGAATCACATTATGATTTGGGAGGCGGTCCGGTCCCACGCGGATCGGCTCCGGCCACAGTGTGTAGCCGCTGCGATCGACGAAGAGGGTGCCATCGGTACCGTAAAACTGAATCCCGTAGTCGTGCCCGTCTGGCCCGTGTGCGTTGGTGACGCGATTTGAGAACCGCACAATGAACTCTTTCCCGCTGATGGGCGAAGCGGGATATTCGTACATCACTTCCAAAGTGTCGGGCGTTTCGCGGCAATCCTCCAGCACCAATTTCCCGCCCGTGGCGTTTATCGTGCGGGGAGCTTCCACCCCCATGGCCCAGTTTACGATGTCGAGCAGGTGGGTTCCCCAGTCCGTAAGGATGCCGCCGGAATAATCCCAAAACCAACGGAAGGTGTTGAGGGTGCGCACGCGGTTGTAAGGCCGCTCCGGCGCGGGTCCCAGCCAAAGGTTGTAATCAAACCAGGGCGGAGCTTCGGTGTCGGGCGGGCACATCAAACCCTCGGGATATTGGTTGCCGTGAATCCACGTCTCCGCCAGCGTCACTTTACCGATCTTGCCGCTGCGCACCATTTCCACCACTTTCACAAAATGCTCGCCGGAGCGCTGCTGCGTTCCCACCTGCACCACGCGATTGTAGCGCGCCGCTGCTTCCACCATGTGGCGGCCCTCCACCAAGGTGTGCGAAAGGGGCTTTTCCTGGTAAACGTCCTTGCCTGCTTGGCAGGCCATAATCATGGGAATGGCGTGCCAGTGGTCGGGAGTGGCAACAATCACCGCGTCGATGTCTTTGCGGTCGAGAAGCTCGCGAAAATCTTTGTATCCCTTGGCCGCTCCGTTGGTCAGCATGATGCCTGCGTCCCGGTTCGGCTCGTAGGGATCGGCCACCGCGAGGCAATTCACCTGGCCGGTGCGCAGCATATCGCGCAGGTCGCCCTGCCCCATCCCTCCCGAACCGATCAACCCCACGCTGATGCGGTCGTTCGCGCCCATAACATTGCGGACCATCGGCCCGGCTGACATCGCCAGGCTGGTGACTCCCAGCGCCGCCGATTTGTGGAAGTCGCGCCGGCTGATCTTAGGGCTTTCCATGAGAACCTCCTGCCATTAAGGCTGCTGGAATTTGGTGAACCGCAAAGCAGATACGTCAGGCGGGGGAAAGCGTGCCTTCGATGCGCCGAGCGAGCAGCTTGCGGCTCCATGAACTTGCGCGCGCACTATACCATAAAAGGTGGATGGCAGGCGGTAGTTCGGGCAATTCCCACCTCGCACCTGCCCCTGGCGACGATCTCGTTACTCGTAACATGTCTCTGTTCTAGCCTCCCAGTCCCTCGCCCCGCTCATTTCAATCCCAGCTTCTTGCCTGCCGCGAGCAGGCGAAGGGCCTCCTCAAGCCGCCGCATTTTGGTTTCTTGCAGCTTCGCGGAATCGATCCAGCCGATGTACAGTCGCCGGAATGAGGGCGCAAGACTCTGGAAATAGCTCCACGCTTTGGGGTGGTCCTTCAGCGCATCTTGAATGTACTGTGGGAGGTTCGAGGGCGATGGCCTGGGCGCATCACCGCTTCGATCTGTGGGCGGTCGGTTCAACCCCGCCGGCATCAATCGTCCGCCGGCCTTAAGCTGCGCGTAGCGTTGGCGGTTGCTGGCGGACCACTTGCTATCCGCCTTGCGTGGCGTGAACTTGCGGGCATAACGCGCGTCGTCAAGGCGCTTGATGAGACTATCGATCCATCCGAAGCATAGGGCTTCATCGACGGCATCCTGGTAGGCAATCGACGCCCGCCCGGTGTGCTGTTTGTGGAAGACGAGCCACACCTCCGATTCCGCGTGGTGATGATCGGCGAGCCACCTCCGCCACTGCTCAGGAGTCCGTGCATCAAGGGTCTTCAGAGTTTTCGAGCGCACCATCCGATTGCCTCGTGCCGCGCCGCCTGCCCAACGGGCCGGTTCAGTCGCGCGAGCGGTTCGCCACCGTCAGTATCGTCCTGCCCTGGGGCTTTTCTTCTGCCCAATATCCCAGAGTCAACCGCCCGTCGTCAACCGGTGCGGCGCGAAGGTCATGATATCTATGGATTCAGCGAGGTGTTTCATGTAAAATCCCTGCGGTCGTAGATTTTGTCTTTTGGGCACCTGAACAATCAAATTTGGCATTTGGCGGCTCTTCGCGGGAGGCGTTTGCATGCTCAAGGGTCTGTTCCGTGGTAACGGCCATTCCAATGGCGATGGAACGCAAGCTCATCATGACGGCGCTGTTGCCACACCTTACGAGCCACCCGCGGACGGAGGCAAGCTTATTGTCCTGACGGCTCCGCTGACCGAGACCATCGATCATGCCGGCTATTTCATTCAAATGGCGCTGGCTTCCCTGCCCGTCTGGATGGAATTTGTCATCAACGACAAGTATCCCACCTGGCGCAAGGTGGAGCACAACCCCGATGGGACGGCGCGTTATATGCCGGCGGGCGTGCGCCTGGTAGAGAAATCCCTGCAAAGGGAATTCAGCCCGGACGACATTGTGGTCTGCTATCCCGACGATCTGGACAAATTCCTGGGACCGCGAACGCGCGCGGTCGGCGTCTCCACTCACAACCCGCTGGGCGTGACGTTTGCCGCGGGCGTCTACACGTCCATGTTCGGCTCTTCGAAGGAGCCCATCAATTCCCACTATGCCAAGCGGATGTTCGCCAAGATCAAGGCCAACCCCTTCCGGCAAAACTTCAAGGTCATCGTGGGTGGATCGGGCGGCTGGCAGATAACCCAAACCGACAGCTTTAAGGCCTTGAGCGTGGATTGCGTGGTGGAGGGGCGCAGCGAATCCGTGGACGCCGTCAGCCTGTTCCACAAGGCCATCCGGGGTGAGACTCTGCCGCGTGAGGTCAATGTCGCGCATCCCACGGACCGCGAGGGCATCCTGGTGCCGGAAAAGCGCACGACGTTTGGGGTCGTCGAAATGACCACCGGCTGCGGGCGGCGCTGCCAGTTCTGTGTGCCCGACCTGAATCCCCAAATCGACGTGCCCAAGGACAAGATCATGGCGGCCGTGCGCGCCAACGTTCGCGAGGGCAACGGGCAGATTTCCCTGGCCACGGAAGACATGTTCATCTGGGGCCAGGTACGCACCGGAACACCCTTTTTCTTTCCCAACCGCGAGGCGCTGGTATCTCTCTACACCGACATTGTTGAAACTCCTGGCGTGAAGAACCACTTGCTGAGCCATTGCACCATGGCTCCCTTTGTGGTCGACCCCCTGCTCATCAAGAAGCTCTCCGAGAAGCTTCTGGACAAGAGCCCGGTGAAAATTCGACTGAGCTCGCATGCGGAGAAGCGCGCGCTCTGCCCGCTGATTGGACTTGAAACCGGGTCAATACGCATGGCCAAGCAGATCATGCCCAGCAAGGCCGTGCCGTTCTCCATCGAAGACTGGCCCAGCGTAGTTCTGGAAGGCCTGCGCGTCGCTAACGAAAACAACTGGTTCCCCGTCATGACCCTGATGGTGGGCAATCCCGGCGAGACCGACGATGACTCCCGGGCCACGCTCGACCTCCTCTACGAAATCGAGCGCCGCGGCCTCTTCGCCATCCTGGTCCCCTCCATCTTCACCCCGCTGCACGATACGCGCATGGAAAATAAGCGCGGCGTTACCGAAACGCGGCAGCTCACACCGTTGCAGTGGCAGATCATCATGAAGTGTTGGAAGATGGATTTGGGCCCGACCTCGAATACCTGGTGGGCGCCCCAGATGTGGAAATTCGGCTCCTTCATCGTCTGGCTGCTCAAGCTGCGGCACACGAATGGCCCCAACTTCAAATGGCCGCTCATCATGTTCTCCGGCCTGTTTTCGGAGAAAACCCTGGCGCGTATGGGAAAAATTTACCTCGGCCGGCCCCTCAAAACCAAGACGCGGCGCGAACTGATCGCCGCGCTCAAGCCCCACTACTGGCAATACCTGCGCGCGGACAATGGCGATTTGCCGGAAGGCTACGCGCCGCCCTCGCGACCGGTGGCACAAACCTCGGAAGAAGACCAACTCGTCACAGCCTGAACCGCATGGGGTCGAGGGGAACCCTGAATTCTCGCCCCGGGGGGGAAAGGCAGGGCTCCCTCTCTAAGGTGGGGCCGGGGATTTCAAATCTTCAGCTTCCCTCGTGCGGGGCGGCGGCGTGGCGACCATCATCAGGAAACCGATCGCCGCGGCGACCAGCATGGTGAACAGAGTGCGGTCAATCGGGTAGTTGGCAAGCGCACCGGCCACCGAAGCTCCCACGGTGCTTCCGAGGAACTGCGCGGTGTTGTAAAAGCCCAGGGCCGTTCCGTAGGACGTCCCCGGCGAGGCTTTGCTGACCAAGCTCGGAAGAATCGGTTCAAGTCCTGTGAAACCGATATAGAAGAGTGTTCCGGCCAAGAATACCGGAAACAAACGCTGGGGGTCCTGGCCCAACCGGGCAGGTTCGAAGAGCAACAGGAAACTGGGAATGAACATCAAGTAGGCAAGGGCGGCGAGGGGGCGCGCCCAACCCTTGTCCGCGCCCTGCGAAAAGCCAAACATGGTAACGCCGCTGATCACCATCATGGGGAGCAGCAGCTCGTAGTATTGGGTCATTTTCAGGTGGTGCTGGCCCGTGACGATCAGAGGAAAATAGAAAAAGAACGTGGTCATGAAAAAGTTGATCAGGAACCCGCCCCCCGCGTAAGCGACGAGCGGCGGATGGGCGAAGACTTGCACCATGGGCGCGGGCGCCTCCCGCGGAGGGGCCTCGTCTTTCAGATAGCGAACCAGCAGGACATCCGTCCCCAGACCCAGGGCCCCCGTCAACCAAAACAGCGAGGCAGTGCCAAACCATCCCGCCAGGATTGGCCCGCCGATGATTCCCACCGCAAACGACACCCCGATGGGGATGCCCAGCACCGCCATGGCGGTGGACCGCCGTTCGGGCTCAATGTAATCGGCCACGGTGGCAAAGGCCACGGAGATGATCGCCCCTCCGCCCTGCACCAAGCGCCCAAGAATCAGTTCCCAAATTTGCCAGGAGCGAGGAAACAAAGGAGGCATAGCGCAGAGGAATGATCCCACGCTGAACAGCGTCATCCCCATCAGCAAAACTTTGCGCCGGCCGATGCGGTCCGACAGTCTGCCCAGGGGAATTTGCAGGATCGCCATGGTCAGCGCGTAGGCGCCGAAGGCGAAGCCGACCAGGAACTTCGAGGTGGTGAACTGGAGCCCGTAAAGGGTGAAGACCGGTAAGACTAAAAACAACCCCAGCATGCGCAATCCCACCATGCTGGCAAGCGTCAACAGCACTTTCTTTTGCGTCGAGGTGAAGGAAAAGCGTTGGCGAAGAGTAGTATTTGCCATTCGATGAGGTGAAGCGTTACTTACTCAGGGTCACTGGTCCTTTGTCCTTTGTCCGTGGTTCGGGGCGCGTGTTCTGCGTGGAACCTAAAGCAATGGAAAGCTCCGGGCTCCGACTACCGATAACTGAGTTGCCGCCTCCTGCTATATTCCCTGTTTCTGCTGTTGAGAGTCTATTGCCCGGAGCTTGTGACAACGGACCAAGGACAAAGGACCAAGGACAAGGGACAGCTTTTCTTACATTTCGACGAATTCTGCCTGCACCTGCTTGGGCAGCACACCTTTTTCGTGCCCGCGGTCGAGCAGGGTCTGCACCGCCTGGCGGCCGCGCTCACCGTAGTCCAGAGTCCAATCATTCACGTACATGGCGACGAAGCGGTCCGCGGTGGAAGAATCGAGACCGCGTCCGAATTGCATGGCGTATTCCAGGGCCTCCTCGCGATGGTCGAGCGCGTACTGGATGCTGGCCTTCAGCAATTTCGCTACCGCGCGCACCGTGCGGCGGTCGAGCGATCGCAGGATGAGGTTGCCACCCAGAGGCAGCGGCAGAGCGGTTTCCCGATGCCACCATTCGCCCAAATCCACAATCTTTTTCAAGCCCGCCTCGGCGTAAGTCAACTGGCCTTCGTGGATCACCACGCCGGCGTCTGCCCCGCCCCGGCTCACCGTTTCCAGAATCCGGTCGAAAGGCGTGAAGACGGGCTCAAATTCGCGTTCGTAAAGTTGCAGCACCAAGTAAGCGGTGGTCATTTTTCCCGGCACGGCAATGCGCTTGCCACGCAAGCCTTTCGCCCCGGGGTTGGTTCGCGCCACCACGATGGGTCCATAGCGCTCGCCGAAACTGGCGCCCGACGGCAGCAAGAGGTAACGGTCCGCGAGATAAGGGTAGGCGTGAAAGGAAGCGGCGGTGACGTCGTAAGCCCCCTGCAACGCCTTCTGATTCAGCGTCTCAATATCATCGAGCACGTGCTTGAACGCCAGGTTATGGGTCGGCAGCTTCTTGGTCGCCAGCGCGTAGAACATGAAAGCATCGTCGGAGTCCGGGCTGTGCGCCAGCTTCAGCTCCACCTTGCGCGGCTTGAGTTCCTCGGCCTTTTGTGTACTCGGGGATGCCATACCTAGTCTCAGGGCAAAATCTTCGATTGATGTGAAGGGCTTATTCTATCACAGGTGCCAAGAGGCCAGGCCACGCTGGGCGCAGTATTACAAAGATGCATTGTGGTCGACCCGGAAAGTTATCTAATGATGAATAAGCAAATTGAATCCGATCGGACACGGTTTGCCTTGCGCGCCGGAGCGGAGAGGCGCGGGCAGGAGACGCGCTTTCAGGTTTTTGCGGCGGGCGCCGCCGTGTCCAAGCGGGCGCGGATGGCGCGCTTGGCGTGCAGCGCGGCTGCCGCCACGTCGCGGTCCGGATCGTGTTCGAGCCGATCGAGCTGTTGCAGGCTGCCCTGATCTCCGCTATACATCAACACTACGCACAAGCGTTTCCGAATGCCATTGTCCGGACTCTGCAAATAAGGGTAGAGCTTGGGGAGGAAGGCCGGGTCGCGGGCAAGTTCGGTCAGGTAAGCGCGCGCCACATCACCCCGGATTTTGGAACCCAGCTCGCTGACCACGTCGCTCAGGGCGTCCTCCTTCCCCAAAGCGGTGAGGGCGAATTCTATGGCCAGTTTGGCGCTGGCGTCTTTTTCCACGCTGAGGGCTTTTTCCAGCTCGCCTCGGCTTTGGGGATCGGCGGCGCGCGCTAATCCCTCCCCCGCCCCCTGGCGAATGCTCTTGTCATCATTCCACAACCCTTTGATAAACAGCGGCACGGAAATCTTATCGCCCAGGTAAGCCAGACCCTGCATTGCGGCTTCCTTGTCTTTTTCATCCGAATCATTCTGGTAGATCGACTGCAATTTGGGCAGGGCTTCTTTCGTCAGCAGGATGCCGACGGTGACGCAGGCATCGCGTAGAATATCCTTGTTGGGTGAGTCGAGCAGGTCAACGAGCTTTGGACCCGCGTCCCGGTCCTTGATTTTGGCGAGAGAATTCAGCGCTTCGCGGGCCAGGTCCGGATCGGAAGAGTGCGCGGCGGTCACTAAATCCGGAGCCGCCGCCTTCGCCGTAAGGATTCCCAGGCCCTTGGCGGCAACTCGCGATGCCTCGTTCGAGCGGGTGTCCCGCATCGCCGCGATCAGAGTGGTGATGACGGTGGGGTCTACGGCGATTCCGGGGTCAATTCGGGTATCGTCCGCCTGGAAACGGCTGGTGGCGCGCTCCCAATTCTTCTTCATAAACCCCGTAATGCCGGTGTTCGGTTGCGCTCCGGAATAGTAGCCCACTAGCGACTGCACGGCCAGAAGCCGCACGCCGTTGTCCAAGTCCTTGGTAGCCTGCTCGAGGGGCGGCAAAACCTCCGGCTGATGGAATTGCGCCAGCGCCAACACCACTTCGCGCCGCACCTTGGAGCTGGGATCGCTCAACGCCGTCGCCAGCGCGGGGATGGTAGCGATATCGCCCGCCTTTCCCAAATCCTCCGCCGCCTTGGCGCGCACGCTTTCACTGTGCCCCTGCTTCAGGAGCATGACCGTCGGGTTGTTGCTGGCCGCGGGTGCGGCCGGAGCGGGGGCGGGCTTGGCAGCCTGCCCCCCCACCAACGGAGCGCTCGAAAGGGTAAGGAAAAAAACGATAAGAACTGCAAACCTGGAAGAGTGCCTCATTTTATCCTCGCGGTCTTTGCACCCTCCGCACATACGGCGGTGGCGCAAACGCCTCCCTGCTTAAAGCTCACTCGAGTAGTGGGATGCGCCATGCGCGCGGGGGGTTTGGCCCGGCCGGAAAGCCTCCCGCCCTCAGGCATGGGAACCGGATTATTTCGTGATGCTGTTTATGCTGATCTTCGTTTTGCCGAGACTGGGGTCGGGCTTAATGGCGATGGTAGTTGTGCCATTTGCCCCAATAACTTGCACCATCGCCTGCCCGCCGCCTTGCGACACCATCGCGGTTTCTCCCAGCTTATCCTTGTAAAAGGCCAGAACCTTATCTACCGAATCGTCGGTGGTGTACTCCTGCGACTTCATGTTGGTCCCGCCCATGGTCATTTGATTCCCGCCCCCCCAGGGGGTTGCGCCGGGATAGATCGCCACCCCGGTGTCGACGACCGGACCGGCCGGCGGGGTCGGAGCCAAAGCCGGGGCGGCCGGCTGGGGGTGCACTTCCCGCGTCCCCATCTGCGCGGGCAAGGTCGTGTGAACTTGCTTCCCAAGCTGGGTCAGGTTCTGTTTGGCGCGATACAAAAAGTATACGCACGACCCAGCGGCCAATATACCAAGGAGAATCAGCACCAACAACACGATCAGAATGATTTTCAATACCGGGCTGCCCGGCTTGGCCGCCGGCGCCGCTGCCGCTGGCGCGGCCGGAGCCAGATTGGGCGCGGCCGGGGTTGGACTCGGCGCCGCCGCAGCCGGAGGTTGCGCCGCTAGTGTTTGAGCAGGGGGCGCAGGTGGCCCACCCATCGTCGCTCCACAACTCGTGCAGAATTTCATCCCTTCCCCCAGAGGGGCGCCACATTTTGTGCAGAATTGAGCCATCGGATGTTCCTCCTCTTCAGATACGCACTTCGTGGAAGCCTCAGTTGAAACCCCCACCGCCGGATACTGGGTGCGCCCAGCGGGTTCAGGCGCAGAAAGATGAATCCCGAATAGTGGCGGAGCATAACACTTTTTTTTACCGGAGTCGAGACCACTCGCCGGTTAATAATTTCACTTGACGATAGCCTCGACTCGTAGTAAGCTGGAATTGACATGTACGCCCCGGCCCCTTCCCGCTACCCCCCCTCCAATATGAACCCTTTACCTAATTGCGACGCGCTCCGGCTTTTGGTTCTGATCATCGATGTGATCTGCAATGCGGGGGGAGGATCACGGCAAACCCCCGTGTCCTCTGCGGCCAGAAAGGCTTTAACACGGTGGTCGCGAAGAGGCTCCGTGCGCTCAGGGTTGAACGCTTTACGAAAGGGAGGGCTTGGAAGGTGCTGGCGAGGCAGCCCTCAACGCGGTGGGGTCGAACTCAGTGCAGGCATCATAGGTCAGGGGAATTTTGTCGCCTTCGTCTACACGGGAAGAGGCTCCTGGCAAAGCCCTTGACCCGGAGCTTCGAAAAGCCCCGTCGAGAAGCCGTGATGTTATTGAAAGGAATGGAGTAAGATAGGGGAAATTATGAATTATGAAGTATGAATTATGAAATCTGCTAGTCAAAAGGTTTTCAACGATCCGATGGCCCGATGATCCGATGGCCCGATTTTACCGCTTACCTTCTTTCCCAAGCGGCGTCTAAACCTTGTGAGAGGTTTAAGACCTTCGCGTGATGGATGGCACCTGCTTGGAGTTCGCTGGCAAAGCTTCTGCGCAGCCTTCGACGATGAGCGAAGCCGATGAGCTTTCCCTGATCCGCCGGGCTCAGGAAGGGGACCGTTCCGCCTTCGACGCGCTCATCCGTCTTTACGACCAAAACGTATTGCGCCTGGCGTTGCAAGTGGTGGGCTCGCCGGAGGAGGCGCGGGATTTGTACCAGGAGGCGTTTCTGAAAGTCTACCGGTCGATTCACCATTTCCGCTTGGAGGCAAAATTCTCCACATGGCTCTATCGGGTGGTGATGAATGTTTGCCTTGACCACTTGCGGCGGCAGAAAGCTCGCAAGGAAGTGGCGGTACCGCAACTCGAGGAGGGGCAGACGGATTTCTTGCAGACCGTGCCCGACGAGCGGCCCGGGCTCGATCCCGAGCGGGCAACGCACTCCAAGGAAATCAGCCGCCGCATTCAGATGGCGCTGGAGCAGCTAAACCCGCGGGAGCGCATGGTCTTCGAGTTGAAGCATTACCAGGGCCTGAAACTGCGGGCGATCGGTGAGATTTGCAATACCAGCGAGCAGACGGCGAAGAACTGCTTATTCCGCGCCACGCAGAAATTGCGGATGGAATTGGGTGACTTGGCTTAGTGAAGTAGGGGCGCCCCTCGTGGGTGCCCATGCAGAGGACAGGCACGAGGCCTGCCTCTACAAAGCCGCATCATCATTAGGAATTTGCAGGGAGAGAAGTAACCATGAATTGCCAAAAGATGGAAGAGAATCTGCCTTTGCTCCTTTACGGGGAGCTCTCCGAAGGGGAGCGCGCGGATTGTGAAGAGCACCTTACGGGATGCGCAAAGTGCCGGGCGGCGCGGGAGAAACTCGAGCAACTCCACCAGGTTCTGGCGCAGCGGCCGCAAGGGGAAGTGAGCGCGGTGCTGCTGGCTGAGGCGCGGATGGCGCTGGATGAGGCGCTGGAGAGGCAGCAACACGGCTGGCGCGCCCTCTGGCACAACGGCCTGCCGATTCTGCGCGTTCAGCCCGCTTCCGGTTTTGCTTTGGGACTCACGCTGATCCTCTGCGGGTTTGGCTTGGGCTGGGGATTGCGGCCGCACGCCGCGCGCCTCGCCTCCGGTGGAGTGGGAGTGAACAACGCCGATGTGGCGAGTCCCGATCTTGAAAATATGCGCATCAGCGGCATCAGCCGCATTGCGCCCGATCCCCAGACGGGGGGCGTGAAAATCACCATGGACGCGGAACGGCGCGTGACCCTGGAAGGCTCGCTCGACGACCCCAAGATTCAGCAGGTGCTGGTCTACGCCGTAAAGAGTTATGACAATCCCGGCATCCGCCGCGACACCCTCGACGCGCTGCGCTCCCATGCCGATAATCCCAACATTCGCCAGGCGCTGATTTACGCCATGCGGCACGATCCCAATGCCGGCGTGCGCCTGGAGGCTCTGGCGGCCGTCTGCAACATGAAATCCAGCGACGAGGTGCATACGGCGCTGCTGGAGTCGCTCGAACACGATACCAACGCGGGCGTGCGGGTGGCGGCGGTCGATGCCCTGATCGATCACACGGACAAGGAGGGCTGCGATGTGCCCACGGCGCAGGCCCTCGAGCATTTGGCCACCACGGACAGCAATCCTTATGTCCGGCTCAAATGCGCCAACGCCATGATGAAATTAGGAAAGTGAGGATCCCACACCCACCATGGGAACAAGGCGAGTCCACAGTTTCGCGCTTTTAGCCCTCCTGCTTGCACTGCCCCTCGCGGCGCTCGACGTCTCTTCCGTGAAGCAGGGCACGCCGGTACGGCATGGGAACAGTTGGCAGCAGCGCTGGGAGTTTGAAGCTCCCGTCAAGGAAGGAGCGCGCTTGCTGCTGCGGGTGGATAACGGAGCAGTTACGATCCACCCCGTGGCGGGCAACAAAGTAAGTTGCGTCATTACTTTGCGCGCTTATACATCCGATGAAGCCCAGGCCCGGAGCTTGTTCGACAGGTTTCAACTCACCGCCCGTTCGGTGGAGACGGGTGGCGTGTACATCGCCGGCCAATCGCCTCAGCGGGCCCGCCACGGCGCGAACTTCCGGGTGCAATTTCAAATCACCGTGCCCCAGCGCTACAACCTGGACGTGGAATCGCAGGGTGGCGATATCTCGGTGGACGCTCCCCTGGAAGGTGAAGCCCGGCTCACCACGGCGGGCGGCGACGTGCATTCCAGCGACCTTACGGGCGCGGCGCGGATTGAAACCGCCGGTGGCAATATCTCCATCGGCAGAATCGGCAGCGACCTGCTCGCGCGCACGGCGGGAGGCACCATCCACGTGGGCGATGTGAAAGGTGATGCCAGCCTCGAGACCAGCGGTGGAGATATCGTAACCGGCGCGGTGGCGGGCGCACTGAAAGCCGAGACTGCAGCGGGTGACGTGGTGGTGGGTGGCGCCACCGGGCAAGTTGTGGCACGCACCGCGGGCGGGCAGATCCAGATTGGGCCTACGGGCAGCAGCGTTCGAGCGGAGACGGCCGCCGGCAGCATCCGCCTCCAGGGGGCGCGCGGCAGCGTACGGGCGGAGACCGCCGGCGGCAGCATCGATCTGCTCGAGGTCGAAGGTGCCGTGCGGGCTTCCACGGCGGCGGGACGCATTCTGGCGGAATTCAACTGCACCAAGAAAACCTTTGGCCCCTCCCGGCTCGAAACGAGCATGGGAGATGTGTACGTCTACCTGCCCACGAATGTGCCGCTCACCATCGATGCGGCCATCGACACCGCGGCCGGCCGCGAGATCCACTCCGACTTTCCCCTCAACATTGAGAGTGACAAGGAAGAATTGGTTCCCTCCACCCTGCGTGGCCATGGAACTTTGAACGGGGGCGGAGAAGTGCTGAGAATTCGGACCGTGGCGGGCAACATCGAGATTCACAAAATCGATGAAGCCTCTCTGCGGGAGCTGCAACAACGCGAGGAAAGCAATTGGAAAGCCTGGCAGGAGCAGCGCTCGGAAAGAGATCGCCGTAACCAGGAACTGGAAAAGGAACGGCAGCAACGCCAACAGGAAAGGGATGAGGACAATCATGACCAGTAACCGGGAACGACCGCAATTGGAAAATCGAAACTCGAAATTAGAAACTCGAAATTCGACGCGCACCCAGCAACTTTCGAATTTCGATTTTCGAATTTCCAATTTCGAGTTGAGGCTCATCTTGCTCCTAACGCTCGCCTTGGGGCTGGGCGGTTGGCTCCGGCCCGCGTTCGGTACGGAACGCGTCTGGGAGAAGCGTTTTGAGCTTCCCCCGGGCGGTCACGTTTCCGTGGTGAACGTACATGGCAGCGTGCTGGTGGAAGGCTGGGACCGCGCTGAGGTGGAAGCCACCGTCGCCATGCGCAGTGCGGCTTCTACCGATCAGCTTGACGATGTGCAAGTGGTGGTGGAAGCGCGCCGCGGCGGGGTGGCGTTCCACACCCTTTATCCCTCCGGGCTCGACACACCCATCCGCGTGGATTACCGCCTGCGCGTGCCCCGCCAGGTCCGGCTGGATGAGCTCAGCACACTGGAAGGCGACATCGTGGTCCGCGACGTGGAAGGGGCATTGGAGGCGCACAACCTGCACGGTGATATCGAGGGCATCAACGTGTCGGGCTCCGTGCTGGCGCATGCGCTGACGGGGAACATCCTCATTTCTCTCCGCGCCCTGCCCGATCGCCGCCAGCCATTCACGCTCGCCACCATCAATGGCAATGTGGACCTCGTGATGCCGGCGCAGGCCAACGCCGACCTGGAACTTTCCACCGTGGCGGGGAACATCCTGGGCGATTATCCCTTTCAAGTCAGCTCTATTCCCGGTGATTCCACTCGCCACGCGCAAGTGGGCGCAGGGGGCGTCCGGGTGGAATTGCGGACGGTGCGGGGAAACATTCGCGTCGGCCAGAGCGACGAAGATTTGTAAATATTGTAGGGACACGCCATGGCGTGCTCGTGCAAGTTTGCGCCAGCCCAGCAGGCAAGGAATTCGCGATGACGAAATCCCGCGAGCCGCGTCATATCAGTGAACGAATCGCGAGAGCCGCTGGAAAGGAAATTCAGAAATGGAAAATAGGGATCAAGAAAGTAAGCAGATCGATGGCGGAGGGCGCACCATAACCCTCAAATTCTTTTCTTGGCTGGTGTTGGTTTTGGCGCTGGTAGGTGCAGGTGGAGGTGTTTTATTTGGACAAAATGTCCCTGACCCGGCGCCCACGCCTCAGGTTGCGCCGGAACCTCCGGAGCCGCCCGAGCCGCCGGAGTCAATGCAAGCCTATATTCTGAATGATGGCGCGGCACACTTGGGCGTCACTTTGGGTGATGTGACCGCGGAAAAAGCGCAGGAATTAAAGCTGCCAGCCGTCGCGGGGGCCATTGTCAACAGCGTCGTAAAAGAAAGCCCTGCGGCGAAGGCCGGGATTGAAAAAGGTGATGCGATCATGGAATTCGACGGTGTCCGCGTGCGCAGCAGCGCGGAGTTGCGGCGGCTGATTCGCGAGACGCCCGCCGGGCGCACCGTCGAGATGAAGATTGTGCGGGAGGGGAAAACTCGCGTCCTCAGCGCGAAACTGGAAGCCTCCTCCAATAACTTCTACCTCAACGGGCCGGATGTGCACCTTCCGTCCATCAACGTGACACCGGAAATTCGCATTCCCCCCATGAATTTTCCCGATTCATATTCCCTCTTTGGGGCGGCGCACCGCGCTACCCTGGGGATTGAAGGGGACGACCTGACGCCGCAGCTCGCGCAATACTTCGGCGTCAAGCAGGGCGAAGGCGTGCTGATCGCCGAGGTGACCACGGGCGGGGCGGCGGATAAGGCCGGGCTGAAGGCCGGGGATGTCATCGTGCAGGTGGACGGCAAATCCATCAGCGGAGTAGAGGAACTCCGCGCCGCCTTGAATGATAACTTCACGGGCGACACGCGCAAGGTGAGCCTGACCATCGTCCGCGATCACCACGAGCAGACCGTCAACGCGGATTTGACCCGCTCGCCAGCGAGGGAGAAACACACCTCCAGCGCCACGGGACAAAACCTCACGCAGGCGATGGCGCAATTGCAAAGGGCGCAAGCCGAGCAGCAACGCGCGCAGGCGGACCAGCTCCGTGCACTGGCCGACCAAAAACGCGCTTTATTGCAGGCCGAACTCATGAAACAAAAGCAGCAAGAGCGTGCCGAATGGCAGCGCCAACTCCGCGCCCAGATGAAATCCCTCAAGGACCAGCTCCAGCAGATGCAGGATATCCACATCGCGCTGCGTCAGGACGGAGAGATTTAACCGACCGCCGCAGGGTCCCACCCCGCGGGAAAATACTTCCGGCATACTACCCTTGGGCGGCGGTCCTCCGAGACGGATTTGCCGCCCGTTTTTTCCCCCGCCACAGGGTTCTTCTGTTCCTTGACCACCGACCCTTATTTTTGCCGGCTGGCGCAGAACGGGCTAGCGCAGAGGAGGGCAAACGGCGCCCACCTCTGCGCTTTTTCTGGTTCTCCTTCTGTTGTTGGGGCACAGCCTTTATGCTATAGTTTCCACAGAGTCCGATCACACAGCATTGGCTTGGAGGCAAAATGAGTGCATCGGTTCCGCCCCGAATGCTTGCTTCCTCTCCGCGAAGCATTCTCAGGTCTGCCGCCAAGGGTTCGGTCACCGTGGTTCTCCTGGGCGTGCTCACGTTGCTCCTCATTCCCCGGCACATTGCACCTTGCGAATGCGGCACGGATGCCAACGCAGCCAAGATGTGCAGGCCCATTAAAGTCTTCGGCCATAGCGTCTGCCTGAACTGCGCGAGCCGCCGACTGTTCTTGTTCAAGAAATGACCCATCAGACTTGAAAGGAAAGGAGGGGTCAAATGGACGCCGATAACAAACCGGAAGGTCAGCCTCAGCAAGAACTGGGGACGGCCAAACCTCGCTCCAGGGTCTCGAAAATTCTCCTTTGGGTCTTGGCGTCGATCTTCGGGCTCCTGGTTTTGGCGGCGATTATCGTGCCGAACCTCTTGCGAAGCTGCCGCGTGACGGCCAATCAGTCTTCCGCTGTCGGCTCATTGCGAACGCTCAACACGGCTGAGATCACATACTCTTCCACCTACGACTCTGGCTTCAGCGCCACTTTGACCTATCTTCAACCTGGCACTGCCGCCAACCCGAGCTCGACGGCCGCGGGGCTCATTGACTCCGTCCTTGCCACCGGTTTAAAGAGCGGCTACCGTTTTACTTACTCAGCGGGTCCACCCAATGAGTCCGGGCGAATCGATAGCTATTCGATTATTGCCGTCCCCATTGACTCAAGTCACGGGCCGAATTCCTATTACACCGACCAGAGCGGAGTGATTCGTCAAAACTCCACGACGACGGCGAGCTCGACGGATTCGCCGCTGGCGGGCTAACGGCGTCCGCCGTACTCCTCTCTAACGGCCCGGCCCTCGTGCGCGGCTTTTCGCTCTTCCTCGCTGCCTCCCATCAGTTTGTGCTGCTCGGCGCCGCGTGGTCCCGCCCAGGCAGGGAGCGAGTAGCGCTGGATGGGAAGAACCTCCGGGTTCCCCCTAGGGACGGAACATGGACAAAACAACTAGTATAACTTCCCGTCTGTCCCCGTCCCCCTTTTCCGTAGCCGTCATCGACCGCGTGACGCGTCCTATCGCCGTCGGCGAGAGAGGGGATGGAATTTAAAAAAGTTGCCTAGACCCCGAACGATATTGGCAAGGGTTGGGATGTAGACTCGGCGGCGAGCCGGCGCCGCGGGCTGGAGACCCTGGAGAATGCGAACGATCTCCGACGCCGGCACGCGTACGGCGACGGTGTCCAACGATGCGAACTGCGCGGTAAGGTCGCTGCCAATGATGAAGACGGCGGGTTTCGCAATCCCTCCCTTCTCGCGTGAGTTATAGACATCCCAGGCCTTCACGACTTGTTTTTCCGTGTCGCACAAGACGGCGAACGGCAAACTCATTTGGCGACGCAAAGCTTCGGATACTTCCGGCGCGTCGACCGAAACCGCCACAAGGGTCGCGCCGGCGGCGCGGATTTCTTGATAATGATCGCGGAAATCCGCCAACTGGCGGAGGCAAAAAGGTCACCAAGACCCGCGATAGAAGATGAGCACAACGGGGCCGCTGGTTACGAATGAAGACAGTCGTCGCGGGGTGGCCGTCGAGTCCGAGAGCTCGAATTCCCCTACAGGTTCTCCCACCACTGGAAATTTGCCCATAGTCATAATCACATCCTAACCCGGTTGGGGGGACGGACACCCCGTTTCGGGGTTTGCCTAGGGCTTTGCCAGATGGTCAGCAAGAAAGCGGGCCATGAGGTCGAGGGCTTCCTTGGTTTCGGGCAATTCCAAGTGATACCAAAAGGCGTGGGGCAAGCCGTCAAAGACGACCAGTTGGGCGTCGACCCCGGCGCGTAACAAAGCGCGATGCAAATCCACAGTGCCGCTCAGCAGCACGTCGCGCGTGCTGGTGACCAGCAGGGCGGGGGGAAAGCCATGCAAATCGGCGAAAAGGGGCGAAAGGACCGGGTCGCGGGGGTCGGTGGAACCCACGTAAGACGAAAGGAGCGGCCCCGGGCCGGGAGGCTGGAGGTTGCCGGCAAGTCCCCGCACGGTGAAGAAGGCCTGGGAATCACCGGGACGGCTCATGTCGCCGTTGCCGGAAAAGATGCCGAGGACGCCGGGCAGGGGCAGACCGTCGCGCCGCAGCCGGACGGCGACTTCCCCGGTCAGGATGGCCCCGGCGGAAGTGCCGTACAAGCCAATGTGGGCAGGCTGGTGAGTTTTCATCAGTTCCTTGAAAACCGCTTCCGTGTCGTCCACGGCGGCGGGGAACGGGTATTCGGGCGCCAAGCGGTAGTAAACAGATACCACGGTTATCCCGCCGAGATAGGCGATGGGAATTCCCTCCAGCAGCGAGCCGGAGTCGGAATTGAAACCGCCGCCATGAACGTTGATGAGCACCAGGGAGCGCTTGCCTTGGGCAACATCGCGCGGCTGGATGATGTCGCAACGCACGCCGCCCAGCGTCTCCTCATGAACGTCCATGGGATAAAGCTGGCGCGCGAGTGCTGTCCGCGCGATGCGGTCACGGTCGGTGTTGGCGCGATGCTCGGCCAACGTCCGCGCGGGCGGCAGGGGCGGCAGATGCGCGAGATATTTCTGCGCCTCGGGGCTGAGCGTTTGCGGCACGGGGACAACGCGCGTGATGTGCGCGGTGCCGTCCGCGTCGATAGTGGCAGTGTCAGTCTGAGGAACCGGCAAGTTTTGCTCTTGCGAAAACAAGTGCGTCGGCAAGAAGAGCCAGACCATGGCAGCAATGATTTTCCATGCGCGCGAGCGGGAATAGCTATTCATGAACTCCTCCCCAATCTTGCAGTGGTTAGCCGGCGAGCATGAAATCACACGGCAGACGGAAAGGCAAGGGTGGAGGCGGGCGCAGACGTAAGCGTTCTTTGCATTCGTCTGCGGCTCTTCCTGGGGAAATGACGTTTTGCGGGCGCGCGTTCGAGGCCTATAATGGGCGCGATGTCGCGCCTTCGGCGCCTGGTGGTGTCCAACCGTTGGTTCTTTGTCGCCTGCCGAATCTTACCCCGGCGGGGGATTCTCTCCGAGTCAGGATTCGCCTGCTTGGCGCGGGTGGTTCAGGAGCGTCGCGAGGAACACGGCTTCCTGCTCAGTGCCTGGGTGTTTCTGCCGGACCACGCTGGGCGAGCTATATTCGGACAAGAGAGGGGGCAAGGAAATGTCCTTCACTGAAGCTTCAAAAGCCGGATGGGCGCTGTTCAAACGAAACTCGGGGAGTATGCTTGGAGCTGGAGTGGTATCCTACATCATCGTTTTCGGAGTGCTGTTCGGAACAGGCCGACTTATTGCCGCCACCGCTGCTCAACCCATCGAGCCGACGTCATACTGGCATTCGCTCTCGTGGGCCTACAGACTTTGCTGGTTACTGGGATTTGTGCTGACCGCTTGGACGCCGCAATTGATGACACACGCCGGGGCCGCTTGGATCGCGCTGCAAGAAACGAAAAGAGAATCAGTCAGCACACTAGGGGCGGTGAAGGCGATTGTTGCCCGACTTCCATCGCTGATCTTGCTCGCTCTGCTGATCGGAGTGCCGGCATTCATTGGCGGACTTCTGCTGTTCATTCCGGGGCTAATTGTGAGCGCGATTGGCGTAATGATCGTGCCGGAGATGGTTATCGGGTGCCAAAAGCTCGGGGCGGGAATCCGCCTAGGCATCCGCGTTGGGTTAAAGCGGTCCGCCACAACGGCGATCACTCTTGTGCTGGCCGGTCTCGCCGGCCTTCTGCTGATTGTTGTCCTTAGCAAAATTGCTTTCTTGTCGGGTGCGAGGACGCCTTTCATGTTCATTGGGGTCTTGCTGGTCTTTCTATTGGTAGCAAGCCTGACGAGCGCATGGGTAGGGGCAGTCGTCTCGGCGATTTGCATTGAACATCATCGTCTGTCTGTCGCAAATGTCAGCTCACATGGGCAGGCAGCCTAACTGGACCGAGCTGCATGCATCGACGCACAGCCAGGCCCGTTTGGCCGGGCGCGGGAGGTGTCACATGGTGGAGCCACTTTTGCACGACATCGAGCAACCTCCGGCGAACCCACGGCTGGTTTGGGCTCTGCGCGTCGCTTCCCTAGGGTTTTTGTTTCCTGCGCTCGCGCTGATGGTGGTTTTTCTCCTGGACCGGGAACCCCCCTTGCCGTACCTGACGGGCATGGTTTCGTTGGTGCTGTACCCCGCCGTGCTTTGGGGGCTACGCACGGCTCGGCCGAAAGGACTTTCCTTGGGACTCGCGGTTACCCTCGGATCATTGTGGTTTGTCCTCTCGGCCAATTATGCGTACCAATTTACCGCGAGCCGATTTCGAGGCGAACCCGCCCCGCCCTCGAGCACGGACATCCTTCTCCTGCTGGGTGGATCGTCATGGGTGTCGGCACTCCTCCAGGGCGCCTACGTGGGCGTTGCGTGGAGGCTCCGGCGATCGATCTCGGGCGGCCGCGCCGGCCTGCTGAAGCTCCTCGGCGCCAGTGTCGGAGGTTTAGCTTGGGGTGGGCTGGTCATTCTGGCTATGGGGTTCGCATACGAGCCGCCCGGACAAAGCCCGGTCGTGGGTGCACTTCGGACTCTGAATACGGCGGAAATCACCTATTTCAGCACGTATGGTGATACCTACACTTCGAATCTCGCCGAACTCGCTCCGCCGCCAAGAGGGGTGGAGCCCAGCGTCGCGGCGGCCGGCTTGATTGACTCTGCCCTCGCCAGCGGCACCAAGCGCTATAGCACGTACCGCGTGGGCGACGACATCGTCGATGAGATTGACCCTGCTCTGGGCAGGAAGCCCGACCACGCCTATCACTACGACTACCGACCGGGGCCGCGCGATGCAAACGGCCGCATTGTCAACTACACGATTTGCGCTCGATCCATCGGCCGCGTTGTGGGTCAGAACAGCTATTTCACCGACCAGACCGGGGTGATTCGCCAGACGACCGAAGACCGCCCGGCCACGGCGAAGGACCCGCCGATTGCGGGTTAGGAGCGCTAGCCACGGTCCGTCGGCCGACGGATGCCTTGGGCTTTTCGATCATTTGGGGGGGTAACTCTAGTGCTTCGACTCGGGTTTACCCTTCTTCGCAAGTAACTCCGTGAGGCTCGACCGCGCTTCGGGGTAGTCCGGCCTCAGGCGTAAGGCCTGGCGGTACTCGGCAATCGCTCCGTCCAGGTCGCCCTTATCCTCGAGCGCGGCGCCGAGACCGAAGTGCGCGTCGGGCATGTCCGGCTTGAACCGCAGGGCTTGGCGGTACTCGATAATGGCGCCGTCCAGGTCGCCCTTGCGCCCGAGCGCGCTGCCGAGATTGAAGTGCGCGTCGGGCAAGTCCGGCTTCAGGCGGAGGGCTTGGCGGAATTCGGCGATGGCCCCGTCCAAGTCGCCCTTGCGCCCGAGCGCGGTGGCGAGATCGTAGTGCGCGACGGGCAAGTCCGGCTTCAGGCGCAAGGCTTGCCGATACTCGGTAATGGCGCCGTCCAGGTCGCCCTTATGTCTCAGTGCGATGCCGAGATTGCAGTGTACGAGGGGGTTGTCCGGCTTTAGGCGCAGGGCCTGGCGGTACTCGGTAATGGCTCCCTCCAAGTCACCCTTGTCGTCGAGCGCGATGCCGAGATTGTAGTGTACGTCGGGGTCGTGCGGCGTAAGGCGCAAGGCTTGCCGATACTCGGTAATGGCTTCATCCAGGTCGCCCTTATCCAGGAGCACGTTGCCGAGATTGTAGTGCGCCTCAGACAAGTCCGGCATCAGGCGGAGGGCTTGGCGCAACTCGGCGAGGGCTCCGTCCAGGTCGCCCTTTTCACTCAGCGCGTTGCCGAGATTGAAGTGCGCCTCGGGCAAGTCCGGTTTCAGGCGGAGGGCTTCGCGGTACTCGGCGATGGCTCCGTTCAGGTCACCCTTGTCAGCCAGACCCCGACCGCGGCTATAATGCGCCTTGGCGGCGTCCACTTTCGATTGAGCAGCCGCTGAGCCGGAGAAGATCAGGTAGGAAAGTAGCATAGGAATCATGAGCCTCACGGCGGACCTCCAGACACTGGATCGCAGTTCGGTGAGACGAAGTTCCAGGTACGCGAATCGCTCCTTGGATTGTAACGCAGATTTATCCCGGGGACGGGACAGACGGGACATTTACTGGTACGGTGTCCGCCCATGGCTCGATTGCTTCGGTGGAGAGTCTGGCGAATGGTGCGTGGGGACGGCCAAGGATTCTCACGGGCCGTTTTCCCCAATATAAGGCATCGGGGCGCGGTCCGGCGGCATCTCGCGGCCGATTTGGGCGATGGATTGATTTACCGCGAGGCCTTTAAGAAAAGCTATCAGTCATCAGTTTTCGGTGGTCAGTAAGGACGATAGCTGAGAACCGACAACTGAGGACTGACGACTGCCCTTCCGTGCCTCCCAACGATCATGCCGCGTTCCAGAGGCGCGCGAAGAGGTGAAAAAATAAACAATCTCATCCGTCAGCCGACGGACCAAGGCGCAAAGACTGCAAAGAATAATTGCCTTTTTTCCTTTGCGCACTCCGCGACTTTGCGCCTTTGCGTGAAATGCTTTTGCTCTTCCTGGGATTTTTTCACAGCCGCCGCATAAGGCTTGGCTTCCTGCCGCGCAGCTAAGGCAAACCTGTGGAAAGCTAATTCCCGATTGGCCCTCAATTTTTTGTTTGCCTATTCGCCTTTTATTCGCCTAACACCTCCCGGGGGCTCATGCGGGGGAATTCTCGGGGATTCGCGGGGATTGTTGGAATATCCACAATGGTCTCGGCCGGAAAATGAAGTTTTCAGTCATCAGTTTTCAGTCTTCAGCAAAGGAAGATCGCTGACGGGGGGGAAACTTACTGATGGCTGAAAACTGACGACTGAGAAAGTCGCCTTCCTGGAAATACACCAAGAAAAATTCAAACTGTACCACTACCGGGTTCCAGTAATCCTTGACCCCACGCGCATAATTTGTTACAAAGGTACTTCCAACTCAGGGCGTAAAAATCAAAACTCAGGGGGGCGCAATGGCTTCAAACCGTGGAGTAGCATACATGGGGCCGGGGAAGGTCGAGGTGCAGTCCATCGACTTTCCCAAGCTCGAACTCGGATCGCGCAAGTGCCAGCACGGCGTGATTCTGAAGATTGTGACGACGAACATTTGCGGGAGCGACCAGCATATGGTGCGCGGCCGCACGACCGCTCCGAAAGGCCTGGTGCTTGGCCATGAAATCACTGGCGAGATCATCGAGGCAGGGCGCGACGTGGAGTTTAACAAGGTCGGCGATTTGGTTTCCGTTCCCTTCAACATCGCCTGCGGGCGCTGTCGAAACTGCAAAGAGGGGAAGACCGGAATTTGCCTGAACGTCAATCCGGCGCGGCCCGGAGCGGCGTACGGCTACGTGGATATGGGCGGATGGGTGGGCGGCCAGGCAGAGTATGTCATGGTCCCTTACGCGGATTTTAATCTGCTCAAGCTGCCGAAAGACCGGGCGATGGCCAAGATCAAAGACATCACCTTGCTCTCCGATATTTTCCCCACGGGATACCACGGCGCAGTGACGGCCGGCGTGGGTCCGGGTTCCATCGTTTATGTGGCGGGAGGAGGACCGGTGGGGCTGGCCTGCGCTGCCGCCTGCCATTTGCTGGGCGCCGCCTGCGTCATCGTGGGCGACATGATCCCGGAACGCCTGGCGCAAGCCCGCAGCTTTGGCTGCGAAACCGTCGATTTGCGGCAGGACGCTTCCCTGGGCGAGCAGATTGATAAAATCATCGGGGAACCGGAAGTGGACTGCGCGGTGGATTGCGTGGGCTTTGAAGCGCGCGGCCACGGCAAAGAAAGCGTGGTCGAGCGCCCCGCAACGGTGCTCAATTCCTTGATGACGGTCGTTCGCGCCGGCGGCGGAATGGGCATCCCCGGCCTGTACGTCACGGATGATCCCGGCGGCGTGGACCAGAATGCCAAGACCGGCAACCTCAGCATCCGCATCGGCTTGGGCTGGGCTAAATCCCTGCATTTCATGACCGGCCAGTGCCCGGTGATGAAGTACAATCGGCAGCTTCTCACCGCCATCTTGTATGACAAAATCCAGATCGCCAAGGCGGTGAACGCCACGGTGATTTCGCTCGATGAAGCTCCACAAGGCTATAAGGACTTCGATCGCGGCGCGGCGAAGAAGTTCGTCATCGATCCGCATCACATGGTAAAAGCTGCGTAGCCAGAGATGAGACTCCCCTTCTGGTTCCGCCGACCAGGAGGGGAGCTCCGGCGGTGGACCAGTTTGATGTAGCGGCGAGTTCACCTCGGGGCTGTCCAAATTAGCGGAAAACTGTCGAATTCAATGCGGCTCTGCCGCCCCGCTGTGCGGAAAGGCTGCGAAGCTGTGAAATTTTTGAAGATTTTGCTTGACTAGCTAGATCGCTAGTGTTATGCTGTTTCCATGGGATACCTCTCAAAAGTGCAAGTGATCGAGCGGGCGGGGGGCAGCCGCCAATTTTATCTGATGTGTCCTGCCCAGTTAGCCGAGGCCCTGGAGATGGAGAAGGGCGAGGAGATCGAGTGGGTGGTGGAAGACAAGCACACCCTGAGCGCCGGGAAGCGAGGCCGCATGAGCGCTGAGCAACCGGGGTTGGTCAAGTTGCAGGAGCGGTCGGCGGCGCCCTCTCCCAGCGCCCCGCCGAGCGAGCGTAAGCTGCGTTTGAAGCCGGTCGATCG